>Ga0207713_1000643_pt1 | contig 33617 bp, 29 predicted proteins | sample KBSS64metaG_FD_184404 | JGI IMG/M metagenome (GOLD analysis project Ga0207713, IMG submission 184404) | Switchgrass rhizosphere microbial communities from Kellogg Biological Station, Michigan, USA - KBS S6-4 metaG (SPAdes) (version 2) | ecosystem: Host-associated > Plants > Roots > Rhizosphere >... | reverse complement strand
CCAAAAGCCCGTTGTGGCGCCCGATCAAGTATTCGCTCTTTCCCCCGCTGGGCCTTGCCACGCTGGCCGCGTTCCTCGCGCCGGAAGACGAAGCCGAACTGGTTGATGACCATGTCGAGCCGCTCAGCATCGATGACCGGCCCGATCTGGTGGTGATCCAGGTCTACATTACCAATGCTTATCGCGCCTATGCGCTGGCCGATCACTACCGCGCGAAAGGTTGTCGGGTGGTCTTGGGCGGTTTGCACGTCACGTCCCTGCCCGACGAAGCGGCTCCGCATGCCGACACGATCTTTCTGGGCCCCGGCGAGCAGACATTTCCGCAATTCCTGCGCGATCTGCGCGATGGATGCCCGAAACCGCGCTATGTTTCCACGCAGGGGCGGACCTTGCATGGCCTGCCCCCTGTGCGGCGTGACCTGATCAAGCGGGATCGCTATCTCGTCCCCAATTCGATCGTAGTAACGCGCGGCTGCCCGCAGCATTGCGACTTCTGCTATAAGGACGCCTTCTTCACCGGCGGCCGCTCGTTTTATGCGCAGCGTATCGACGAAGCGCTGGCGGAAATCGAACGGCTGCCCGGTCGGCACCTCTATTTTCTCGACGATCATCTGCTGGGCGACCGGCGCTTTGCCGCTGGCCTGTTTGAGGGGATGCGCGGCATGGGGCGCCTGTTTCAGGGGGCTGCCACGGTCGATTCCATCCTGCGCGGCGATCTGATCGAGCAGGCGGCCGAAGCGGGCTTGCGCAGCCTGTTCGTCGGCTTCGAAACCTTCAGCCCGCGTAATCTGGCCGACAGCAACAAGAAGCAGAACCTGGCCCGCGACTATGCCGCCGTGGCGCAGCGGCTCAACGATTTGGGCATCATGATCAACGGCTCCTTCGTGTTCGGCATGGATGACGACGACGCCGATGTGTTTGACCGCACGGTGGATTGGGCCGTCAGGCACGGCATCACCACGTCCACCTTCCATATCCAGACGCCTTACCCCGGCACCCGCCTGTATCAGCAATTGTCGGCGCAAGGACGCATCCTGACCCACGACTGGGATCTCTATGACACCCGGCACGTGGTCTATCGTCCGGCCAAGCTGACGGCGGAACAGCTCAAGCTGGGGTACGACTGGGCCTATCGCCAGTTTTATTCATGGCGCAACATCATAGGCAGCGCGCTGACGCACGACAGCATTAAGCACCAGTTGAAGCATTTCGCCTACGCGGCGGGCTGGAAGAAGTTCGAACCGCTGTGGGATTTGGCGATCAACGCCAAGCGACTGGGCACGATGACGCCGGTTCTCGAAGCGGTTCTGTCAAAGGTGACGCGGCGTAAAACGAAACCACAGCAACCCCTTACCTTCGCGCCAAAGCCAGAACTCTCTTAAGCAACTTCGCTGTGGAATGCTGTGGTCGGTGCTGGGTGTAATGGCTGCTGGATGCGACAAGCCTCCATCCGCCGTCGATATCTGCCGTTGAAGGGCTCAGATCAATCCGTCAAAAGCCGCCCTCCGTTCATAGGAGCAGCTCAGTCAAGGGTTAGGAGATATGGGGCTCCCCGGTCTCTTTGGGTATGCTCCAAGCAGGCTAAGCAACAATCCCCGCCCCTAGAGACAGGAACGTCAGCAACACGCCGGTTCTGCGAAAAAGCTGCCTAGACTGAGCGGACATGTCGAGGGCATGCCGTTCAAGTCCGGACAGGCCGAGGCCGCCTTTCGATATAGGCCAGCGCTTCGATCGCCAGAGGGAACAGGATGTCGTACAAGGTATTGGTATCGACAGTTGATCCCTTATGCGCCACCAGATTGCGCTGTTGGATCAAATCCTTGCAGACATTCAAGGTAATGGTCGCCACCCCATTGATGTTGATGACAGTCCCCATGCCATTTTTGGAGAGGATGTCGTAGAGCTTCTCAGCCCGGCTGAGGATCGTGACGCCGGGCCCTTTCATCATATTGCGAAGGCGCATCTCCTGGGCCGGTGTCAGCGTGACTGCAGCGGTGATCTGGGAAATCTCGGCAGTGGAAAACAACGGCGGAAAGCTGAAGAGCTTTTCCAACTCCTCCAGCACCACGAACCATGAGATATATTTCATCTTAGGATCGGGATTGCGCATGCCTTCGGCAAAAATCTGGGACAAGGCGCTGCCCTGGTAGTTTGGCAAACGCTCGGGATCAACGGCGATTGCCGTCTTGCTCACGATGCTCAAACCATCAATCACGATGATCTGGCTCGAATGGGAATTGAGATCAAGGATCTCCAGTTCTGTCAATCGGACAGTGACAGTCAACATCCCGTGCAGGGGGTCTTTTTGGTTCCGCGCGAGATCGACCGAAAAGGAATCAGCAAAGCGGGTCAAAAAGCTGTCAATCTCATCGAGCTTCATCGGCCTAGCAAATTCGAGTTCCATCGCCTGCCAGTCATTTTTAAGCGCGCCTATTTCAAGCCGATCGATCGTTACACCCAACATCTTCACGTTAGTCAGGACACAGCCAGGCGCATGCCCCTCTGTGATCGGTGCCGCGCAGAGAAACCCAGTGCTGCTGGAGGAAAAGCCTCTCACATCCATGCCTGGGGAGGCTTCGATGCGAATGGGCACACGGATCTTGTGAATGTTGTCAGTCTTGTGAGGATGCATGGCTTGCACCTAACGCAAGCTGGCGACAATATCGAGAAAAAAATTATTTATATTAGCGACTTATCAGCAATTAGCATGACTGCGAAAAGCCGGTAAGCACGGTGCACATACCGAGCTTGCGGCAACTTAACTGTACGGCAGCTAGCTAAATTTGCTCGCGTATAGGAGACGTTCCGGTTCGTCCCCGATCCCGGTCGAAATCGGATCCGCACTTACCTCCGCAGATTGCCCACCAAGATTGAGCAGGCCACTTCCTTTTTCACCTTCGCCGCACGCTTCTGGCAATCCTCCAACGCTTTGTCATTGCTCGCCCAAACGCTGGCGGCGTCCCGCAACGCCTGCCACCGCTGCGGATCGTAGATTTGCAGCATCCGCTCCCCAGCCGCCCAGCCATCACGCTGGAGCAGGCTGGCCGCACGCTCCTCCGGCCAGTGCCAGTCTTCTGGCGCCGCCCTGTCAACGAAGTCCGGAACAACCCAACCCAGCAAGAAACCCGTCATCACCCCAATGGCCGCTGCGACACCCAGCCAGCGCAGTTGCTGAAGCCCCCTCAGGATGGATTGCACGATGTCGTTGATCGTGAGGACGGTGCGATCCAGGTCAATCCGCGCGGCGCCGAAGTGCTGTCGTTCAACTTCACTGGCCCTGGCCGTGGCATGATAGATCTGGCCGGCAATGGTCTCGGGCGTCAGCTGCAGCGCGGGACTGCTGGCCAGCGTCTCGATCGCGGCTGCCGCGTCATCCTGGCAGGCATGAATGCGGGCCAGGTCCTCGGTGTAGTCCCGGCTATGCAATTCCTGCTGCCGGGCCGCAAAGCCTTCGACAGCCGCGATCAGGACGGCAAGCTTGTGGGTCATGGCCTCGAACGCCACTTCCGGACGGTCGAGGTCGGCCTGGGGGCTTGAGCGATGGGCGGCAGCGTCGGTCATAGCCCCATCCCCCGGTCACGCCCACGCTCGAGCGAGTGAGTGAGTTGCTGGGCGATGGACCTGGTCCTGGCCGCTTCGCTGATGTCATGGCCGCTGACGCCCGGCGACCATTCCCGCGACCACTGTTTGCCGATCAGCTGGTTGCCACGCTTGCTCAGTGCATTGCCCAGCGCCGGGTCCTTCTCCAGCCCCTTGGCCATGGCGCGCATCTGGCCTTCCACCTGCTGGCGCGCCTCGCGGTTGCTGGAGCCGGTGAGACGGCCGCGCTGGTCCTGAAGCTGCTGCCAGGACTGAACGAAGCGATCGGCGCGCAATTCGGGATCGGCGCGGATCTCGGCTTCAAGCTGCATCGCGCGGACAGCGTTGCCGGTTCGGCCAGTGGTGGCCTCGACCATGAGGCTAGGATTACGCTGGAAGGCGGTGTCGAGATCGCGCGCGCTGCCGCCGGGCAGCGCGTCGAGCGCCTGGGCGGCGCGGGCCTGCGCGGTCTTCTGGTATTCGAGCGCGGGGAGTTGCTGTCTGGTCATGCGGTCGATCTCCGCCGTGGCGCGGGCGTAGCGCTCGACTGCCTGGTCGAGGCTGGGCCTGGTCTCGATCTGCTGCGCTGCCGCCAAGGCCGGCTTGGTGTGTTCGTGGGTTGCCTGCTGGCCCTGGGCCGGCGGCCTGGCAAAGCTGGGCACGCTGAGCCGCAGCCCGGCAAAGCGACCTTGCTTGCGTTCGACTTGCTCTGCGCTGGCTGGTGGCTGTAGGGCCGGCTCGGCTTTGTGTTCTCGTTGTTCCTGATCCTTGCCGGCGTAATCGCGCGCCATATCCTTTGACCGGTCGCGCGATAGGCGCGCGGCCAGCCGCTCGCGGTCGGCAAAGTCGGTCCTGGCGTAATGCAGCTCGACATGATCGCGATGCCGCGAGAGCGCGACATAGGCGCCATGGCGATCGAGCCCCGGCGTTGCCAGGACATGGACCCGGTCGAGCGTCGCCCCTTGCGCCTTGTGCACCGTGGCGGCGTAGCCATGGGCGAGGTCGCCATAGACCTTGTGGTCGAACGCCACGGCGCGGCCATCGTCGAGCCGCACCGCCATGCCGGTGCGATCAACCCGCTCGATGGTGCCCAGCATGCCATTCTTCACACCCAGTTCGCGCTCGTTGCGCAGGAACATGATGCGGTCCTGCTCGGCAAACAAGCGCATGCCGCGGGTGGTCTCGACCGCCACATCGGTGCCCAGCGTGCCATGATCGCGCAGGAGATCCCGGGCCTGCGCATTCAGTTCATCGCATTCTGCATTGGTATGGGTGAGAATAAGCCGGCTGGCCTCTGGGTGGGCCTGCCGATCGGCATCCCAGCGCTCGATCAGTGCATCGCGCGCCGATTCGCGGGTAGGTGATTCGACCACCATTCCGGCCGCATGATAGGCTTCGATGGCCTCGCCCGTCCGGCCGGTGGCCAGCTGCCGCGTCGCCTCGCGCTGCCACTCCTCGGCCTGCCGACGCACTTCGGTAATCTCCACGGCGCCATGTCGCTCGGCCATGCTGCGGAAGGCCGCGCCAGCTTCAATCGCCTGGAGCTGCTGCGGATCGCCGACCAGCACGACCTTGGCGCCCTGGCGCTCGGCTTCGCCGATTACGCGTTCCATCTGGCGCGTGCCGATCATCCCGGCTTCGTCGATCACCAGGATGGAATTGGGTCTGAGGGTCTCGCGTCCCTGCGCCCACTGGTGCTCGAGACTGGCAATGGTGCGCGAGGCAATGCCCGAGCCGTTTTCCAGGTTCTCGGCGGCAATACCGGAGAGGGCAATGCCGCGCACGTCGTAGCCGGCTTTCTCCCAGGCTTCGCGGGCCACACCAAGCATCGCGCTCTTGCCGGTGCCGGCATAGCCGATCACGCTGGCAATACCGCTACCGCCGGTGACATGCTCCAGCGCATGGCGCTGCTCGACCGACAGCATCAGGCCACGCGCTTCGGCGCGGTCCAGCGCGGCTGCCAGATGACGCACCGGCACGCCATGATGGCGCTCCGCGTCGAGCCTGGCCGTGGCCACCTCAAGCCGCTGTTCGGTTTCGAGCATGGCGCGTGAAGTGAAGCGCTCCTCGCCGCGTCCATCTGGTCCCAAGCGCACAAGATCGGGCGAACCGCGCACCGCCGCCAGCACGGCATCGAACTGGTCCTTGCCCTCGCTGTGGCGGTGCACGAACGTGGCAAGGTCGCGGGACGTGAAGGTCGCCTGTTGGTGGGTGATGGCATCGAGCGCGATGCCGGGGTTTTCGAGGATCTTCTCGCCATTGCTTCTGGCGATGGCAAAATGCTCTTCCAGCCGCTCGCGCACCAGGCCTTCCTGCGCCATGCGTGCGGCGGCCGGGCCGATCTTGTTCTGCGGCTCGAGAGCGATGCCCTGCGCCTCCAGACTCCGATGATCGATCCGTGCGTCGATATCGAGCTGGGCCAGCCGGCCGTTGACGTGTTCGGCCCAGGCTTCGCGCCAATGGGTCAGCAGTTCGGTCCTGTTCCACTCGCGCACCTTGGCGCCGAAGCCGTCCTCGCCAACTTCGCGCATGCCCAGCATCACATGAGCATGAGGCTTGGCGAGGCCGTCTGCCCCCACATCCCAGTGCACATTGAGATCGGCGACCATGCCCCGGTCGACGAACTCCTTCTGAACGAAGTCCCGTGCCAGCGCGATGCCATCGGGCTGGCTCATCTCACGCGGAATGGCGAACTCGATCTCGCGCGCCAGTTGTGCGTCCTTGCGCACTTCGACCGCTTCGACATCGTTCCACAGCTTCGCCCGGTCGCGCCATTCTTCTGGCGCGCCCTCGGGCAGCATCACTTCGCTGTGTACGACGCCGGTCTTGTTGGAAAAATCGTGGTGCCGATCGAGCCGCTCATCATAGAGCCGATCGGCCGAGCGATAGGCAGCGGCGGCCACGGCGCTCGAGCCGCCACCGCGCGAAACAACTTTGGCCGAGAAGTGGTAGATCGCCATGGCGATCGTCTAGTTACGCCTAAAAGCGCACGTCGGCACGACGTATAAGCGCGCCCTCAAAAGATTTCATCATTCTCGGGACGGCAGAATCCCATGAGGTTTCAGGGAATTGGCATTGATCGTCAAGGCCGATAACTGGAAGGCCTCGCGGCGCAACAGATCGCCGTCACAGGACACCCGACATGCGCAAGCCCCGCAACTATGACGAGGACCTCAAGGCGCTGACCGCCAAGGCCAGGCAACTCAAGGCACGCAAGCAGAGCCAGCTGGGCGAACTGGTCGAAGCGACCGGCGCCGATAACCTCACCATCGAAGAACTGGCCGGCGCGCTGCTGTCGATTGCCGCCATCAGCGATCCGCAACGACGGGAGGCATGGCGCAAACGCGGCGCCGCGTTCTTTTCTGGCGAGCGGGCTGAACAGGCGTCTGGCCGAGGCACTGGCGACAATGCGCAACCAGCAGCGCCGCACGAGCAGCGCCCGCCATCGCCTGGCCCTGCAACAGGCGCGGTATGACACAAGGGCCTGGCAGGTGAAGCGGCGCGAGCGTACGCGGCAATTGATTGAGCTGGGCGGGCTGATCGCCAAGGCTGGCCTCATCGAACTGACCGAAGATGATCGCGCCGTGATCCTCGGGCTGCTGGTCGAGGCGGCGGCAAAACTGCGCGCTGACGAGACTGGCACCCAACTGACGCTGTGGCGGCGGCGCGGCAAGCGGGCATTTGCAGAGGCCGACGACACAGACTGATCAGCCTGCAAACACCGTTTCCACCGTCCATCGCCAGCGCATTGCCCCGCGCCAGCCGCGTCGCCATAGGGACATGCATGGACGACAAGACCAAGACCCGCATTCTCGGCGTCATCGAACGCGCACCGCAGTGGCTTCGCAACGATCTGGCCGCCAAGGATGCATCGGCCCGTGCCCGCGCAGAAGAGTCGCTCGCTGCGATGCTGGTCGATGCACTCGATGAGGACACCAAGGCAGCCGGTTGACGGCGAGCGACAAGATCAAGCGGACTGGCAGACCTCCTCGGCATGGCCATCCCGAACGGCACAATTCGACGTGCGAGGCATGATGAACAACGAAGGCCTTGATCCGCACCTGCTGCATGCTTGGCTCGCCGCGCGATCACTGGCGCGCGGGTTGCCCATGCCAGTGGCCGAGCATGGCGGTTTCCGCGTCGATACCGGATCGGAAGCGGAAACCGTCCGCTGGGTGTTTCCGTGCATGGGCGATGGGCTCAATGCGCTTGCCCGCACGATCCATCAGCCGCGCCAGTTCCTGAAGGTCAGTGAAACGTCGGAGGCTTTGCTTGCCGCGCTGCCAGCACACTGGACCATCCATGCGCCCAGTCATGTGATGCGCGCTCATGGCACAATGCCCCGCCGACAACTCGCGGACGGATACTCTATCGCGGTCGAGCAGTCTGGCGCCGTGATGTCGGTCCGCATTACCACAGACACCGGCATCTTGGCAGCCAGCGGCTACGGGGCTGAGACCGACGGCGTCTTCGTCTACGACCGCATCGTGACCGAGACTGAGCATCGCCGCAAAGGCTTGGGTCATGTCCTCATGCGGACCTTGCACGAGGCCAGGCGCAATCCCCACAGTTTAGAACTGCTGGTCGCCACCGACGATGGTCGGGCACTCTATGAAACGCTGGGATGGGGGAAGTTGGCGTCCTATGCTAGTGCTTCGATTGTAGTGATGTGATCGCCGCCAGCCGGGGGCAACTCGCGACCAGCTCAAGACGTTCAGCGGCGTCAAAGTGAGCGTCAGCTTCTGCTGAAACCCGCTATCGGTGCCTCGCAAACCGGCCGGTCGGCCTTGCGCCCTAATTCTTGTCGTTCAAGCCAAGCCGGACCGCATCCAAAAGCTGCCGCTCGTTCAGCTGAGGCTCGCTGGAATGCTCCACCCTAACGATTGAGAAAGAGCAGAGAGCTGGTCGATCCAGCTTTTCGGCTCCGGTCCTCTGTCACGGTCAAACTGATCAGAGACGCCTAGGGCCTCAGGCGGGGATGCGGAAAGGCAGCATCGAAGCGTCGCTTGCAGCGACGTCGCGGTCGAAATCCGCACGTGAGTAATCGCGCGAGTAGTACGAAAAGCCCTTCAACCGGAAATACGCGTCCGCGTCCATGTAGCGGCGTGAAAGCTCCAAGCTCGCACTCTCTGCCGACCGGGCGTCGAGGGCCGGACTGAGGTGGATCATCGATATTCCGCAATCGAATGCGGCCGCCGGATCGACAGGCGTGGCGCCGCTCGCAGACCACTCCCGCAGAAGGACGCCCGCCGTCCTTGGCGGCCCGTAGGCCACGACCGGTCCTACAGATACGCCCCGGATGCAGTCGGCGTGGTCGTCGAGGAAGGCCCGCGTCTCGTCGAGCGTATGCGCCGTCTCCCCAGCATATAGCAGCACGTTGACCTTCGCCGCGACGCCGTTGTCGCGACATGCCTTGAGGAGAGCCGATGCGCGTTCAAGATATCGGTCGGGGTCCTTTGCCTTCCGCATGTTCAAAATCTGCGAAGGCGAGGCTGTCTCCAATCCGAGGTCGAGCACCCTCATTCCGGCTTCGGCAAGACAGGCAAGAGTTTCAGGAGTGAGCGCATCGACACGGCTCTCCGTGCGCCAGGCGACTTGGAGGCCTGCCGCGCGGATCGCGACCGCGAGACCAGTCCCCCATCCGATGTTCGGAGCGAACATCGAAGATTGGAAATATGGGCGGATATCCTCGCCGCGATATTGGCGGGCGACCGCTGCGAGATTGTCGGCGATTTCGCCCGGCGCACGCAGTTTTTCCAGCCGAATGTCGCGCTCCTCACAGAAGGCGCAGCCCATGCCGCAACCCCGGGACGCCTCTATGCTAGGCTGATATCGCTCGAAATCCGCGACCAACGGATGGTTCAAGGCGCCGCTGGGCGTCGGTGCAGGCAGGCGCCGGACATCCGGGGTGCTTGTCAGAAGGCTTGCGATCGTGGGTTCCGCTAAACCCGGCACGAGGAGGTCGGCTTCCGGTAGCTTCGAGCGCAACCAGTCCGGATCGGGGCCGACGACCCACCGCCCACCGACAATTATCCTGGCATCGGGGTCCACCTCACGGACAAGTCGGCAGAAGGCTTGCGCCCATGGAAGCGCGTAGAAGCTCGGTATCGAAAGCATCACGGGGAACCGCGATGGAAGCACGCCCTCCTCGCGCAGTGCGGTCAGCACCGCGGTTGGCGGGCCGTGCTCCCCGTGAACGAGCATAGCCTCGTAGCCCAGGCTCTGCAGGATGGTCGCCAGCGACAGAGCGCCGTAGTTGAGATAAAGCTGCCGGCGCGCGAGCGCATGGTCGCGCTTCTTCGGCGACATCAGTCCGGCGGATACAAACGTGACCACGTTCGAGCGTTTCATCTAAATTCCATGGCGTTGCGTGGTTCGAGGAGGGGAAAGCCGATGCCTTTTGTGAGCGTGGAAGGGATCGACGGAAGCGGAAAGACCGAGCAGGTGAAAATGCTCGTCGAGCGACTTAGTGGGGCAGGGCGCCGGGTGCTACAGACGAAAGAACCGGATGGGGGGAGGCTGGGCCAGGAAATCCGGTCGATCCTTACACGTCCTGGTCGAAGGCTTTCGTCAGCCGAGCAACTCCTCCTCGTAAGTGCGGCTCGGTATGACCACGTGAATAGCCTGATCCGGCCCGCGCTGGTAGAGGGTGCTTGGGTCGTTTCGGATCGGTTTTTCGATTCCACCTATGCATTTCAAGTTGCAGGCTCTGACGTTGAACTCCATGCGCTGTTCCACGCGACGCAGGACGTCGTGGTGGGCGCGACGGTTCCCGATTTGACCATCATCCTCGACTTGCCGTTGGAAGTCGCGGTCAGCCGGCGCGGCGGTCGCGACATCGAGGATGATCCGGCCGAGGCCACGCGGGACTTTGCCGTGATCCGCGACGGCCTTCTCACAGTGGCACGGACCAATCCCGAGCGCTGTCGAGTGGTCGACGGCGACCGCCCGCGCAGCGCGGTAGCCGAAGAAGTCTGGCGCTTGGTCGCCCCTTTGCTATGAACCTGTGACCGCGCGGCTGGGGAACGGGCCGCGGAACACCCAGGGCCGGAGCGAACGATGAATCCGCAGACCCGCAGTCTGCTTGTCCAGCGCGTCATGGATTCTCTTGGAACGCTGGCTCCCGGCTCCCTGTTCGAGCGCTTCGCAGTCTTGCTGGTGCAACGCCTGCATGGCGTTCGGCTCAATCAACGGGGATCGTCGGTCGGTGGAAGTCCTGTGGGCGGCGCGCTTGACGCCGTCTCGGAGGACGGCCGCGTTGTAGTCGAGGCATCAATCGAGAAAGGCTACTTCTCGGGTTCCATGGGCAAGCCGTGGGATGATCTCGACCACGCGCTCGATCTGGCGCCGCTCGCCGAAGACATATACCTGGTGGCGTCGCAGCGCGCGCCTACGGGCGCGATCGAGGGGATGGTCAACTCCGCGCTCCGGCAGCCGAGGATGGCGGGCCGTCGTCTGCATCTGATGGACAGCCGCGCAGTCGCCGAGATCATCATCGACGACCTCATGCTGGTCGACGAGGCAATCGACGAGCTAGCCTATCACCTGCCCGTCCTTACGGAGATCCGCGACGATCATCCGGCGTCGCTGCAGGCGCCGCCGCTGCATCCACTCTATGTCGCCAACCCCTTGGTGGATGGGGAGCTGGACAGACTGCTCGAAGTGCAGCAGTGCGTCGAGATCGGCGGCATCGGCGGCATCGGAAAGTCTCAGGCCGCGGCGGCTTGCCTGCGGCGTGCCGAACACCGCTTTCAGTACCGGTTCTGGGTGAGCGGCCGGGACATCGGCAGCGTGGAGCATCTTGCGTCGGTTCCGGTCAGACGCGGCGGCGCTGAGCGAAACGTCCGCGCCCTGCTTCGCCGCAACCGGACCTTTTTGGTCATAGACGACGCCGATCCGAGCCTCATGGTTGGCGATTTGGCGGCGCTGTGCGGTCCGGACTCCCGCATTCTGATCACGCGGCAGAACGCGTCTGCGGCCGCCTATCCCATGCCGACGATGGGCGAAGAGCAGGCTCGCGAATTGCTGGGAAAACTGTTGGCGACCCCGCCATCGAAGAAGGTGTTCAGGAAGATATGGCGGGCGATCGGGGGGCATCCCCTGAGCTTGGTGATGCTGAACGCGGCCGCCCGGGAGGGGACGCCTTGGATCGAACTTGCGGAAGACACCGCCAACATCCCCAAGCTTCCCTCCGGAAAGGCGCGTCTGGCCGATCAGATCCTCGGTCGCCTCAGGCCTGCGATAGAGGACGAGCTGTGCCTCTTCCAATGGGCCGGGCAGAGCCACTGCGATCGCGCCTTCTTCAAACGGGTCACCGGACCGATGCGTTTGCGCGCGTTCGAGCGACACGGTCTCACTGCGCCGGAGAACGCGGCCTCCATTCGTGTCCACGACATCGTCTTCACTTCGCTTACTTCGTTGAATTGGCTCACAGCGGCGAAGGCGAGCGAGTTCGATGGCGAGCTCGAGAGGTTCATCCTGGACCAGATCCGCGACGACGGGCATGGTCTCCAGTTGATCGCGTCCCAGCTCGGCCGAAAAATCGCCAGCAACGTGGCCAAAGGCGATCGGCGGCCCGCCTTCCTGTACGCCCTGGCGATGATATGGGTGGGCAGCGCCATACCGGTCGACCTGCTTCCCGATCCCGTGGAGGAAGCCAGGCGTCTCAAGCCGCTCAACGCGGCCGACAACGACGTCGCCATCCTCGTGGTCCTCGAATCGATCGAAGCGACCGCACGGGCGTTGAGGCGATCCGGCGAGGCAGCGGCGGCGCAATGGCTGCAGGCCGTTCTGCCAGCCTATGACGACCTCACGACCATGGCGGACCTCGGCCCGCGTCAGAGCGCGGAGATCAAGCATCACAAGGCAAAGACGCTTCGCGCGCTCCGCAGGCATGACGAAGCGGAGCCGCTTTTCGAGGAAGTGGTGGCCAGCTATCCGCTTCACGACACCAAGCTGCAGTTGATCCGATCGCTGGGCCGCAAGCCCGAGGGTCATGACGCGGCGAAACGCTACGCCGACGACATCATAACCGCCAAGCTCGACGGCGGTGGTGTGTCGCCCTCGCTGCTGATGGCGCTCGGCGATGCGCTTAACGGGGCGCGGCAGACCTGGGCAGCCGAGCTCATGGAACGGCACGAGGAACTCTTCCTATCGGAGGCACTCTACAGCGCAGCCATCGGACTGCCGCAGGGCTATCATTCAGTGGCCAGCTTCGTCCGCGCGCTCATTTGGCATGCTCCGGAGAAGGTTGAAGGCGTGCTGGAGCGTCTGCCCGAACCGACCCCTTTGATGCTGGACGACGATCAAAGCCGGGGCGGCTACGCGGAGATCATGCTGCTCGCGGCGCGCGTCGGAAACAGGTCCGAGAACCTCGAACGGGCGCTTGAGGCGTTCGAAGCCCTCAAGTCCCCTGACAGCTATCAGAAGCGCAAGTGGGGCGAGACCCTCTTTGAGCTCGGTCGCCTTCCGGAAGCCGAAGCCATTCTCGAATCAATCGACGACAGGGACGGCCGGATCTGGCTGGCGCACAGCCTCTCGCGGGTGAAACTGGAGCTCTCCAAGCTCGACGAAGCCCTGATGCTCGTCGATGAAGCCGTCGCAGGCGCCAAGGGGGTGAACCGGAAATACGGCAGCAGCTTCCTTTTGCAGCGCGCCAAGGTGAAGCTCGCGCGCTCGCTGGATCCCTCAGACGACATCGCGAAAGGCCGTGAAGGCACTAGCAACAAGGGGCTGCTCGACCAGTTTTCAGCAGTGGAGCTCGCCTGGCGAGAGCGTTGTGCGTGATGGCCACAGCGCCAGGCCGCCGATTTGTGAAGACCAAGGACAAAAAGGTGCGTGTTTGCGCCTGACCCGTTTTCACCGCAGCACCTAATAGCCTGGGTACAGCCCTCGGCGATCGAAGGGCGTCTGCCCACAACCATACACATTAGGCGACTTGGTACACTGCCGCGCGGATCAAAACTCGACAAGCCGGGCATACCGGACAAGTCTTGGATCTATTCCAAGCGGTGCGAACGCCTCGACCGCGCTGGCCGGCTTGGAGTGATAGCTGATCGTCCACCTCGTACGCGCCGCATCGACCGCGGCGATTATGCGCCGTAGGTAGGGGGCGTCGACCGCGGACAACGAATGCCCCATCACCCGGATCTCGCGAACCTGCGCCAAACCCAGGAAGAACGCCTCGTTCGCCGCGATGATGTCCGACGTCGGCTTGAAGGTGGAGCGGAAGTAGCCGTCCGCAATGTCGTATGCCTCGAGCAGCCGAACGTCGTCGCGCGCGGCGTCGGCGCGGTCGGAAAAGCGCTCGCCGGCGCCGGCCGTCCAATCATGGCCTAGCACAAGCTTCTCGGTCGGTTCGGCGGCGGAGCCGTGGATGTGCAGCACGCGCGAGGGATCAACCCGATAAAGCGTCTGGAGTGTGCTGGTGTAGTTGAATGTAAGGAAGACCGCGTCGCGGTCAAGGTTGACCAGCGGACACGGCGAGTTGTCGGAAGTGGGAATCGCAAGGGTCCGAACCCAATCGGTAAAACGATCCCGCAACGTCTCCGAGATCGCCCCGACCGCCTCGCCGACCTCGTACTGGAAGTCGTGATGACCAGAATCCGACCAGTCATCCGAACTGTACGGAGCCATGAAGTGGGACATATTATCTAACAGGCTCTCGGCGTCGAAGTCCGCCAGTCGCGCCTCAAACTCCCACCAGAACGCATCGTCGTCGACTGGAAAATATTCCTCGACCAGGGCATAGGTCGCCGCGTCGACTGCCTTCAGATATCTACCGAAAGCGTTGTAGTCGGAGGGGATGCCGTGATGCAGGTCGAATCCGTTGCCGACGATGTAGAGGGTCTCTGATTTCATGGCGCCCTGTCGCCAGAGTCGCGCTGCTTGTCCAGACCCGGCCCCTTTCCAGAAATCACTTGTGCAAATGCTCGCCCCGGTCGGGGGCCGTCATGTCGATCGTCAGGAGACAGCGAAGTCGAACTCGACCGACTTATGCAGGCTTCGCAGCTCCGCCTGCCGATACGGCGCGCTTGCATGTACGAACCGGCCGAACGGGTGATCGGACGCGACGACGAGGATGGTCGTGCTGACGCCAACCGACGCGACGATGCGTGCGCCGAGGCCGGCGAGCCACTGGGCGAGCTGTCCCGAGCGCGCTTCCCCAAGTATGGCGATGCGTTCGCCCTTCAGCGGTCCGTTGGGCGCCGCCTTGGGCGTCGGACCGCCGGCCGATGGCGGGGTGAGCCAGCCGGCCAAAGCGATGCCGGTGTGGTCGATGGCCTTCACGATGACCATGCCTGCCGCCCGAGCGTCGCTCAGCGCGTCGTGATGCCTGTGCCGAACGCCCAGGAACCTCGACAGGACATTGAGCCGATGACTGCCGAGTTCGGGCCATGCGCGCTTCGCGACCCGGACGCTGTCCAGCCATATCGCTTCGATGGCAGGCCGATCATGTGTCCTGCACGCTGCGTCGAGCGCGCCCTTGTCGAAGAGCGAGTGCGCCACAGTTATGCGCCCGGCGAGATGCCCATCAATCGTCGCGTGGATCTGCGCGAACGTTGGCATGCCCGCCACGTGATCGCAGCTTATCCCGTGGATACGGGTGTTGAACGGTGAGAAGTCGTCGCACGGGTCGATGATAGACTCGTAGGCGAACGTCTCTTGGCCATCGCGAAAGCCGACAATGCCGATCTGGCAGATGCTGCTGACGCGGTGGCACGAGGTCTCCACGTCGACGACCACGAAATCGGGAGCGCATGATTTGGTTGGATGCTCCGGTCCCGGCGGAAGGCTGTGCGCTGCTGCTGTCATCGGCCTGGCATGCTACCTCATTCGCAGGAGACGATCCAGAAGCACCAGGGTCGAAGCGCCGCTGTGGTGGCAGACTCGCCCCTGCGTACAGCGCGGCGTAGACTTTGCTATTTAGCCTGACTCTAGTTCCGCTTCGCGCCCTATTTCCATTCATGAGCGACAAAGCCTTTAACTCTTAAAGTAGCCGTTCTTCGGAGCGAGCGAAGCGCGGCTCCGCGCCGCCGATCAGACTCGGAGAGACGTCCACAGCGCGCACTCGGCCTTTGATCAGCATGATTTGACCGCCAACAGTTCCGAACGGCTCGCCGTTTTATTCCGAAGCAGTTTCCGCAGGCGGTGGACTTCCAGTGATCCAATGTTGCGGGATCAACCAGTCGTTCTCATTACGCCATGTCTCAATTCCCTTGACGTTGGGAAGGTCACCCCAAGCGTGCTGATCGGCATGGTCGAGGACGATTATCTGCAGCGCGCCAGCGAATTTTTCCTGCGCGCGCGCCAGCGCGCTGAATATCTGCTTCGTGCTTTCGAGGTCGTTGAGACGCCGGCTGCGTCGATCCGGCCGGGCGGTCGATCGCGGGGTTCCATCGACCACCTGCTCGAAGGAGTCGCTCGGGAAATATACTTGGCTTGGCTGATCGATGACGAGGAATGTCGGTACCGCGTTTGCTGTGTTGCGGCGGAGAAAGACACTGTGCAGCGCGAGCAAGGTCGCCAAATGATAGCCCATCCAGTTCTCGCCGCTGCCGATCTCCCACAGAAAGTCCGGCTTCACGCCGGGTTCGCGATTGAAGCGGAGGCTGAGCTCCTTCTCGTCAAGGACCGGGGTACCTTCCGCGCCTTCGATGCCGAGATAGTCGATGAAGCGCTTGATATAGGCTGTCACACGCCTGGAGACCTCGGATTCGCGAACAAGACGGGCGGCAAGGTCTAACTGGCTATCGAGTTCGGCGATGCGTTTAGCCAGCGCGGCCGCCCGCGCCGCCAGACCCTTGTCGCCTTCGACGTCGGCAAGAATGCGCAGAGCCTGCTCCGTGCTTCCGATAAATTTGAACACGGCCTCCAGACTTTGATTGGCATCCCGTTGTTTGTCGGCTGCCCGCTCGAGCTCGAGGCGGGTTCTCCTTACCACCAGCAACTGCCGTTCGTCGTCGAGGAGTGTTTTCTGTATTTGCGCGATATCGCTATCAACCATCGGCACTGCTGATGCCGTCCCGATGCCGAGTTCTTCGAGCTCGCCGATCGGCTCCTGCAGCAACGCCAGCTCACGCTTGGCGGCATCCGTGTCCGAGCCGCACAGCGCGCACTTCTCTTGCCCGAGATGAGCCTGAAACCAGCCAAATCCGTGCACCGCTGCGCGCTGTTCGTCGAGCACATCCTCGAAGTCGCCGACCGACCGGCGGAGCGCCTTCAGTCGTTTGAGCCGCCGTTTCCCGTCGGCGATCCGTCGGTCCAGCTCCTGGTCCTGCGCCTTGAGTGCTTCCAGACGCTGCACCGCCGCCGAAACGCGGCCGGGCGCCTCGACCGTTCGCCCGTTGGCGTCAACCACGGAACGCAGAACCGCGATCAGTTCCTGAAGACCCTGGGGCGGATCACCAGCCGGTATGAGGCTGAGCTCCTGCGCCCGAAAGAACGCGCCCGTGGCATCGGCGCGCCACGCATCCAGGCCGTTGCGGCGCAGTTTGAGCTCACCCTCAAGCTTGCGCAACTCGTCGCGCAACAGACTGAGCTCGTGCATGCGCGCAAGATCGGCATTGGTGATGATCCCCATCGCGAGTGGGAGGATGTTGCGCAGCTTCTCGCGGTGGCTGTGCGAGTCCGCCTTGAAGAACAGCGTGTTCGGGTTGGCCACAATGTGCTGAGGAAGAAAATTGAAGCTGGCCATGTCGCGAAACGAAGCGCGCTCGTTCCAAGACTTGTCCTGTTGGGTAGACAGCCGCAGGTCCGACAGCCCGCTCAGCGTGTCCATCATCTGCTTGAAACTGTCGACCGTGCCACTGATCCAGGGCTGACGCGGCAAATTGCCGAGCGCATCCTCGCCGCGTTGAACCCACATGTCCCGCGACACCGATCGCCCGTCGGGCTTGCGCCGCGCGACGCGCATTGGCCCCGCATCGGTTTCGATCTCGAGACCATACCAAGACGCCAGATTCCGGATCTCGCCGACAGGGATATGGCAGGATTTGGAGCCGAACACATAGTCGATGATGCTAATGATTGACGACTTGCCGGTACCGCTCCAGCCAGTGATGACACTAACCTTGTCGAGCTCGAACTGAACAACGCGCGGCTCCAGCTCGGCATTCTCAGGCCAGATGATCAGTCGTTTAATGTGAAGTTTCATAGCTCAGAACTCAATCATCAATTGCCGGGACAAAGCCGCGAGCGGCTCCGCTGCGAAGAAGGCGCCTAGCCGCCGCGCGGCCGCGTAGATTTGGGACGTGCCGCCCTCGGCGTGACGGATCGACGGGGGAAGTGATCCACCAAGAGCGCGAAAGCTGGGAAAACCGGGTCCGCCTTCGCGTTGAAGAAGGCCGGACGATGTCGCGACCTGGAGCGCCGCCAGCGTGTTATCCGCCCGGGACTCCAGCCTTTGCTGCAGTCCGGCAACGATGTCGGGCTGTTCGGCTACCGCCTTGGCGATGCCGCTGTCGAACTGCATCCGGTACAGTTTTTCGACCGACGCTCGGTGATGAAGGATCGCCATGGCGAGATAGAAATGTGGTAGCAACGGCGGCGAGCCTTTCGCATGCTCGCCATATTGCGCCGCGAAATGCCAGCAGGCCGCCGCCCCCAGTCCAGGATTGCGTAGGATGCGCTCTTCATGGTCCTGCAGCACCGGCTATTTCCCTGTCTTGAAGGTAGGGTCCCACCAGACCGTGTTCTCGTCGGCGAGGCGATGATAGTGACCCGCCGTCATGTAGAGCTCGCTACAGTCCTGGCCGCCGAGCGGTTCGTGGTAGCCAGTGGTGGACCGAGCAAGAATGTGCTGGCCGCGAACCAGATCCGTCTCGGCCGGCAAGTCGAGCGTTACCTGACGGATCACGCCGCGCCAGCGCGTCGTCAGCCTGTCCCCGCGATCCAGCCACTCGCGATCCGGAATCTCGCCCTGCGTCGTCAGCCGATGCTTCTCAATGTTGAATTGAAGGAAATGATCGATCGCCTCGAGCACGACTTCTTCGGCGCTGTCGATGCGGCCAAGATGATCGACGAACGGTCGTGCCTTGACCCTAGCGCGGCCCTCATCGTCGGGGACGACGTCGCGTGCAGGTCGCGGCAGGATGCGCTGCCGAATGAGCGAACGCTCGACTAGGCGGCATTGCGCGACGAATGCGCGGCGGCCGATCTGACCGATCTTTCCTTCCTGCCACAAGGTGCGCAGAAGGTTGGTCGACCAGCCGAGCAGACTGTCGAGCACGGTTTCGGCGTCTACGCCGGGATCGATTGCCAAGGCATTGGCGAGGACTTTCCGGCTGTCGAGCACCGAGCTGCTTTCAACGATCTCGATCTTGGCAATCAGCGCGGCAAGAACAGCGTCCGACCGGCCAAGCACATCGTCAATCGTCGTCTGTATCAGCGATTTGCTTTTGGCGCCGCTGTCCGACCGGAGGATCGTGACCGCCTCGGCCGCAGAGATCTCGCCGGCCTGGCGACGCTTCAGCGCGGAGGCGATCGTGTCGGTCGAGGCCGTGTTCGTGACAATCAGATATCGATAGCAGGTCGCGGAATCGGGTCCCTCGTGAAGGCCGAGCCAGATCTGGAGCGTACGCCACAATGCTTTGCTGCGATTGCGCAGCATGTCGCGGCCGGGCGTGACGGTGTTCTTGTCCTGCTCGACAAGGGCTGGCTTGCCCTCCCGCAAGACGGCGACGTCGTCCGGAAATTCGACGGCAATGGTCGTTCCGTCTTCAGCTGTGGCAAGATGATAGAGCGCTCGCTCCAGCTGAAAGACATAGCCGGATAGCTGCGGTCCCGCAGTGGCGTTACGTCGCGCAGTAGCCACTAAATTCCTCGCCCCCCTATCTCATGTCGCCCGGAGGATAAATTGACGTGCGGTTGAAGGAAAGGGCCGACGATTCTATCCGGCGAGGAAGAGATCGTCCCATTTTGCTCCGTCGCACTTGGCCGCCTTGATAGTGCTTCGGAAGGCTGTGATATCAGCCACCGGCAATAGGCCAGCAGATGGCGGCCGCTTTCGTAGGTGCTGAACTTCAGAGCCGACATTCCGTTACCGGCCCAGTTTCGCTTGTTCCGCGATGGCGGCCGCGCGAACGCTGAAAGTCGGCTTCTGACGAGAGCTGCCGTTCGGCATGTCGGGTACGAACGGCGGCAAAGTCCCAGACTTGAACCCTGCGGATGGAAAGCCGTGCGATCCGCGAAATCAACGCGGTGGCTATTCCTCACCCTGCCGGCTGCGGGGTCTCTTCCAGCAGGGCGATGCGTTTCGGACAGATGGCAGGACGACACCACTTCCGCCGTCATCCTCTGCGCGTCATTAAGCGCGCGCCGCAATGCATCCGGCACGATCTGGACGCCAAAAGACGAGGCTATTAGCACCCGTGCGGAAGAAGCCCTGGCGGCGATGATTGCTAATGCGCTGTGCGAAGGGGCGGGAGAGGCGGGCGCGGCCTAAAGCCGCCTCTCGCATCGGAGCTTTCATGATGTGTCGCCGGCCCTCGATCGGCCGCGCCGGAACCTTTTGAGCATCCTCGCCCGAGAGCTGAAGGCGCGCACCCCGCTTTTCCATAATTCACGCAAAAACTTGGCGCGAGGATTCGCGTCTGGTATCGTGGAACCGCGCTGCGCAAAAGGCGGCGCCGGGACTGGTAATCCCGCACACGAAGCGAACTCGGAAAACACGGTTTTCCGGGGTGCCGTCGCGCATGTCCAAACCTTCGGGTTAAAGGCGGCGGCGCATGACGTGTGCATGTTACCAGCTCCGGCGGCTCCCGCGCGCATGCGTGCGGGAGCTCGGGGTCAGTCCGCGTGATGACCTGAGACCTTCCGCTCCCGCTTCTGACGCGGACCGGAGGTACATATGGGCACGATCGTTCCTGCTACTTCATCGAACCTTGGCGCCCCTGCGCTGGGCGCTGCCATCATCACTTTGCCAAGTGCGAATTCCGAGCTCGGAGCGCTATGGCGACGCTATGACGCGCGGCCCGTTCGGCTGCTGCGCACGCGCGAAGGCCGTGCACTCAGCCTGGATCGCTATCAGCGCGCCGGCGAGTTCATGGGATCGCTAGCCTCGCCCATGGCCGATGACACTGCCTATCTGTTCTACTCTGCCGGCATCGTCGCGCAGCTGGCGATGTCGTCGCACCTGCTCGACGTGGGTTTCCCAGACGCATGGTGTGCCAAGTACATCGGCCTCCATGTCGACCGTTCCCTGGCCTACGCCAATGCCACTGGCTTCGGCTGCGACGATGCCGAGACCGAGCGGCTGATGGACGTGCTCTCGCCCTACTGGAAATGGAACGAGCTGAGCCGCGCGCACGGCATCAAGCCGGACACTGGAGGTTTTGTCGCCGCGGAGGTTCGCGACATCATTACCGCGCTGGTGGATCATGTCGCCGAGGTGACCGGGCACGGCCGACGCAAACAGCGCCGGGCGCCGTCCTGATCGGTCTCGCCGCGCCAGGCTGATTCGCGCGGCAATATCGGTTGGCGGGCAATGGACCGCGCGACACGATTGAATCTGACTGTTCCCCAGCCGCCGAGCGCCTGCTCGAAAAAATTTTTTGTGCGTTCGTGCGAGGTCGTGCCGGTGCGCTTGGGTATACCGACCAGCGTGCTGGTGGCAGATGCCGCATTCCCTGTATTCTCAGGTGCTTGCGCTTTTCCCGCAACGCCCCAATTCTACTCGTGGCCGGCCAATCCAACCCTTGAAACAGGAAGGATGTGCCATGAATACCGCCTCTCCCAATTCGTTCGTGCGTCTGCCCCAAGTGCTCAAGGAAACCGGGCTTTCGCGCGCGACGCTCTATCGCAAGGTCCAGGACGGAACCTTTCCCAAGCAGGCGCGCATCGCCACGCGCTGCGTGGGCTGGCGCCGCAGCGCGCTCGACCAGTGGTTGCAGAACCCGATGTTCTATTCCGTCGACGACTTCACCTGATGAGACCCGCACAACAGTGCCGCCCGATGGCAAGTCATCGGGCGGCCTGAATTTTCCACCATGGCCACCAGCGCTGCCACCAGTGCCCATAGACCGCGCGGGTCAGCGTGGAGAGAGCCTTGGCCAGTTCGGCCTGCACAGCCAAGACACTGATGCCATAGCGCTGGGCCAGTTCGGCATAGCTGGCGCCTTCGAAGCGCACCGCCGCGAAGATTGCCCGCTGGCGCTTGGTCATCCGGCGCAGACCGCGCTGGCCCCGGCGCCAGAACGTGCGCGGCGACAACGTCGGCAGGACGGGCGTGCCCCATTCGGGCGGAAGAGGCCGGCTCATGGCCGGTCCTCCCCACAGGCCAGGAGGAAGTCGGCCGCCTTGCTGGCCGCACTGGCCGCCCGAAAGATCGCCTTCTCGTCGGCGCGCAGCACTGCGAGCCAAGCCCCGATGTAATCGGAATGCCGGACGGTCGGGACAATACCCAGCGCCGCACAGGCAAAGGCACTAGCCATTTCCGCAACAAGTTCCTCTTTTACATACGGCGCAGAACCGAATTTGCCGGTCTGATCCCGGTCCAGCCGGCTTTTGTGGCCGGTGGCATGGCCAAGCTCATGCAATGCCGTGCGGAACCAGTTGATCGGCTCGAGGAAAGCAGCCTGCGGTGGCACCTGCACCACGTCATGGGTGGGCGAATAGAACGCTTCCCCGCCCCCGATGCGGAAGGTTACCCCGCTGCCCTGGATCACACGATCGGCGCCGGCAATCGCCAGCTCGGGCGCGATCGGTGCCACAGGCTGCACCATGTCCTCAGGCAAGCCTTCGCACTGGTCGAGATTGAACACGGTAAAGCGCTTGAGAAAGGCCACGGTGCGCGCTTCGCGGTCTTCGTCCCTGGCCCTGGCGGCTTCCTCGCGCGGGGTGAAGCGATCGGCATAGCAGACCACCGTACCCTTCTCGCCGCGCCGGACATGGCCCCCGGCTGCTTCCGCCTGGCGATAGGTCAGCCAGCGCTGCGAGGAAAAGCCCTGCTCGATGGCAGAGGTCCAGAGAATGAGAACATTGATCCCCGAATAGGTCCGGCCGGAACCGGCATTGTGGGGCAGCGTGCAGGGACAGCGGCTGGCGTCCCACGGCTGCACCCAGGGCAGGCGCCCAGCTTCGAGTTCGGCAATGATGCGGTAGGTCACCTCGGCATAGAGGGACTGGCGTTCGGTCGTGTTCACGGTGCTCATGATCTTCAAGCTCCTTAAACCGCCATGGCCCGGCGCCGGGGTGGCGGGGGGCGGCAGGAGCGGACCAAGAGCCCCGCATCAGGCGGCGGGGTGCACCGGAGGGCGCAACAGCGTGGAGCACCCGGAGCCGCACAGCGGGCCGGGTTGCACCCCGTCGCGGCGGGGCTACAGGGCCGTGACGCCCCCCGTCACCCTGGAGCCGAGGCAGACGCCGCCGCGCACCCAAAGCGCGGCGACGATCGGAGGGCAGCCACAGGCGGACTGACCGGACCGGCCAGCAAGGCCGGTCACCGCGTCAGCGATCGCACCGGCTTTGCCGACGAGACGGCAGAGCCAGCTCGGTGGGAGCACAACGGAACGAGGACGTGACGCGATCGCGCGCGATGATCGAAAGTTATCTTTTATGCTATGGCGTCAACTGGCGTGAAGTTAGCGCAATGAGACCGTTTCTGGCGGGCGGTCCTCCATGGCTGCTCCGACTGACAAGGGAAGGCTTTTCCCAAAGACGTGCGTCGATCTGTTCTTCTTATGTTTGCGATTGCGAGCCGATCGTCTATGCTCGAACAATGGAAAATCGGCGCAACCTTGTTTTGTCATTCGACGAAATACGCACAAGTTTTCAGGCACGGGTAGTTCTAGACGTTCTAGCCAAGGAGCGGAGTGCCAACAGCTGCCTGCTCGATAAATGGCTTGCAGCAATCGGGCTGTCTGCATCGAGGCAGGCGATTTCCGATTTGCTCGATCGGCTGGAAAAGGAGGGATTAGTTCGACTGGAAACGGTCGATGATTTCCAGGTCGTCCATCTGCGGCGCCTCGGCGGCGACGTGGCATCTGGGCGTGAGATACGGGACTGGATCGCTAGGCCCGAACTTCCGGAGTGAGCTGATCTTGGGCCGGCATCAACGCACCATCCTCATTGCAGATTTCGAATTGCCGCGCGGAGCCGTCACGATCGAACAGTTGATGGCAATGCCCCGTGCCGGCTGGGAGCATTTGCGGACCCAGATCAATATGCGCCGCCGCGAGGATAAGGGCAGACCTTTAGCGAAGTGCCGGCTTTGCGAAGGTGGAATCTTCATCAGGGCGCAAGCTGACCGGGGCGACCATATCCCGATATACGCGCATTACCCCGAAGCAAGCAGAAATTGCCCTTGGTACGAAGGCAACAATCTGCGTGAGGACGATGCTCGCGCCGCTCAATACCAAGGGCATCAGGAGTCTGCGCTGCACCGGCGACTGTGCTCGACGATTGAGCAATTGGTCAAAGCCGACCCTCGCTGTTCGCACAGCGCGGTGAACACCTATCTGCGATCAGAAATCCACAAGCGCGGTCGTTGGCCCGACGTCTTCGCGGACTTGAGCGGCCTGGGTCGCTTCGCGCTGGAAGTGCAGTTGTCTAAGCCGTTCGCTCCAGAAGTCGCTGCCCGCCACGTGCATTATGATGATGAGGGCATCGCATTGGTATGGATCTTCAACACTCTTGAAGAACCGATGCCGCAGGGATTTCATGATGTCGTTGCCATGCAGCGAGGCAATGCCTTCGTATTCGATGATGAGGCTGAGGCCGCTTCGATCGAGCGCGGCACCCTAGTTCTGAAATGCTTCATAGAAAATGGCCATGGCGGCTGGAGTGAACCGAGTCTGGTCTCGCTGGACGATCTGCAGACTGGCGCCGGTCGATCGGCATTTGTGGAAGATTGTCGATCCAAGGCACTGAAACAGCGGAGCAAGCAGGAGCGGGCGCGCTGGTGGAATGCTATGAAACTGGCCCGGGAAGAGCGACCGAACTCACCGGAATACAGCAACCACTACGAAGACCCGTGGTCAGATATGAAGTCGGGCGTTCCCGGTGTGTGGGAATGGGAGCGGGATTTCTGGATCGAGCGGTCCAACCGCGCCCGTGCTCACACGGCCGTGCTTTACGCGATCTTGTGTTCAGTGGCGCATAGCGCAGCCGCCGATCGCCCGATTCTCCACATCACCAAGTTTTCCGGCGAGAGTGCGGTATTATCCATGCTCAACAGCAAGCTGAGCGGATCCGACTTCAAGCATTGCGCCAGCCTGATCGAGACCTTTGTGGGTTCGACTTCCCTGTCTTACCTGCTCGAGAAGAATTCGCTCCGCGGGATCATCGCCGAAGCCAAGCAGAGCGAGGCTCAGGTGGATCAAGATCATGCCCTTTGGCGGATCATGGCCCGGCTTTTCCCGGAAGTGCTCGACGGTCTCGTGAGAGCAGAGTTGGCAGACCTCGGACAATTGCCCGACTGGGCCTCCCCACTATCGGCTGGGCCGGAAACTGAACTGGCGGTCGCGGAATGAAGAAGCTGTTTTCGCAAGCCGAACTCGAGGCGATCGCCGGAGCACTTGGCGATACCAATGTGGGTTTGCAGGGCGCCGAGATCGAAATGCTGATCGCCAGGTGCGAAATGACCGATCCTGGCCCGATCACGAAGCGTGTCAGGATTTATAATGCGTTCGCCGAGAGCCAGAACCGGTGCGGTGATCGGACCCGCGTGCTCGGCTTCATTCGGAATGCGATGAAGCCGGCGCGCTATGTACGCGGCCCGGATCGCTTCGAACCCATGCGGACGAGCCTGAATTTCGCGCTGGCCTTCGCCGGGCTGGTGGTCACAGAAGCCGGTGAAATCGAGGCGGTGACCGTCGCCACGACGTTGCCTGAGGCCCAACGTCGCGCGAACGAATTGCGCTGCGACCTCGAAACGCGAGGCGTTCATGGGGACGTGCTGGCCTTTTGCCGGGCAGAGCTGGTCGCCGACGACTATTTCCATGCGGTGCAGGAAGCGGTGAAGAGCGTCGCTGCGAAAATGAGGGCTAAGACAGGATTGACCGATGATGGCTCGACACTTGTCGATCGTGCTCTGGGTGGAACGCCGCCGATGATCGCGATCAACCCGCTTTCAAGCGAAAGCGAACGGGGTGAGCAGCGGGGATTTGCAAATCTCGTCCGTGGAACTTTCGGGATGTTCCGCAACCCTACGGCGCATGAGCCTCGCATCCACTGGCCGATGTCGAAGGGTGATGCCCAGGATCTTTTGACTCTGGTCTCGTTGATCCATCGCCGCCTCGATGCCAGCCATATGCCAGCCCGCGGATAGTGGTCCAGGCAAGGCCAGCGTAACATTGGCCGTTGCCACTCTGCCATAACCACGGCTATCGATTCGGCATGGCTTCGAGACCGCTTCGGGACAGTGATGTACGGCAAGCCGCCTATCGGCGGTTGCTCACGCACGCCCAGGCTTGTCCTGACACCCTGGTCATTGACGAACTCGGCCTCGATCATGGCAGTTGCCGAATCGATATTGCGGTGATCAACGGCCACATTCGTGGCGTTGAAATCAAGGCGGAAGCCGACACCTTGGAGCGCCTGCCGAGGCAAGTGGCCGCCTACGGAGAGGTAGTCGACAAGGCCCTGTTGATCGTCGATCCCAAACATCTTGCGTCGGCCGTGACGATGGTGCCCGATTGGTGGGGCATCATGGTCGCAGAGCGCGGCACGACTCAAGGGGTGCGGTTCCGTCGCGTTCGACCGGAACGAGTAAACAAGGGCATCGATCCGCTCGTTCTGGCTCGTCTGCTGTGGCGGCCTGAAGCGCAGGCGATCCTCCGAAGCCTTGGCGTTTCGGAGCGAGAACTCCGCGCCCCACGCGCGACGCTCTACAAGATGTTGGTGGATAGGCTGCCGCTGCGTCGTCTCTCGCAGACTGTCCGCGAAACTCTCAAGGCCCGAACATCGTGGCGAGATCGGCCACCACTTTTGTGATGTGATGGTTCGAGCCGACCCACCGCCATGTGGAAAGGCTCCCGGTGCCGGCAATCCCGTCTCGACATTGCTCGATATAGTCGCTGCCGGGCGAGAAGCCCGAGCCCAGAAAATGGGCCGAGCCTGTGACGGTGCCGCTGCATCCCCGATACTGCCCGAAGCCGTTGTCACGCACATTGACACCCTTGGCAATAATCCAGCCATCGTCGCAGGCATAACGGATCGTCGCCGAAGGCTTCACTTTCCTCATGTCCATTTGTGAGTACCCATTGGCGGCAATGGCATAGTCAGCAAATGTCGGTTTGCGGACGGTCTCGCCCAGAGCAGCCAGGAGCGCCCGGAAAAACGTCCATTCCCGCCGAGGCCAGAATTGGATCGGACCAGTGACCTCGGCCATGGATGCGGGAAAAGATGTACCCGCAAGAATGAGGCTGCGTGCAGCCGCCATCACATTCGATGCCTGGATCGCGGCAGTGACGATGTTGATTAACACGTCCTGTGGATCCCATGCTGGTGCTTCGAGATCGAGGACGACATCGCAGTCGGCAATGGTCACACCGAGTTGCTGCAGCATTGTAACGACATTGGCGTCAAAGGCGGGATCCAGGGCTTCATCCAGAGAACAACGTAGTGCAACTCCGGTCTGCATCATCGCGTTCGCGGTCCTCACGGCCGAGCGATAGGCTGTGTTGTTGTCGAGCCTGATGACGGGGATAAGCGTCGCCCCCCGTGCGGACGCCTCCTCGCACAGGAATTGCATTGGATGCTTACCGTCCTGCATTATCTCAGCCGGATCCAGCAGGCCGCAGTCGAGCAGCGCAAGGCGTGTTCCCCATTTCGCACGAAAACGAGCGGCAAACTTTGCGAGGTGGTCGTCGATCGACTTCGAAGGAGTCCAAGTCTCGAAATCGAAATCGGGGGGTGTAACTTCGATAAGAGGAATGGTCCTGTCCTTCACGGCGTCCGGCAAGCGCAAGAGCGCCTGGTATTCACCCTGCCGCCATTTGAGGATCGGAACGTATTCAGTGTGCGTGATCGGCATTTCGTCGCCTCTCAAAGTCTGAACTGGCGGCGAACTTCGCCATTGCCAACGAGCTTGCGAAACAGGGTGTAGTCATTCGCATCTCGCCGGATCCGGCCGGCGATCACTGCAGGTGCCACACCGAAGCGCTTGGCGTCGGCCACGACCGCCTTGTCGTTGCGGGTGAAGCGCGACACCGCAAGGTTCCAGTTAGCCTCCGGGATCAAGGCCTCTTGCGCAAAATAGTCGGCATCCTGCTCAACCTTGTCGGATGCCGGCGAATCGTTGTCGTCAAAGATCGCCGAAAATTCACCCAACCGGATGTGCAGCTTCAGATGGCCGATCTCATGGAGCAGCGTGAACCAGAAGTTGTCGAGCCGGTCGTGACGCAGGGTCATCGCGACGATGGCATGATGATCGGCTGACGCCAGCGCAGCGCCGTCAAGCAATGTGCCTGGCAAGTGGCGTTCGATCACCAGCGATATGCCTGCATCGCGCAAGTAGTCTGCTGCGAGGCGCGGACCATTGTCTTCCAGACTGAGCCCGACGAGGCGGCGCACCCAGTCCGCGGTGAGACGGTCCCGATCAAACGCCCGGTCCGGGGGATTGCGATCGGCGAGTGTCCGAACCCGCGCTTCCCAAGCGGCAATAGCAGCCTCATGGACTTGTCCGCTCGACCGCACCGACTTGCGGTGCAGGGCCATCGGCACAAACTGCGAGTGAGCACCCTGCAGGAATGCCGGGATCAACTCGCCAGCAGCTTTCTTGGCCTGCGGCAGCGTGCCCGAGAAGTCCTCGAACCAGCCACGCTTGAACATTTCGGCGAACGGGAATGCCTGCCAGACTGACGGATCGACGCTATCGAGCTTTGGGCTGCCGAGCAGTTGGGCGCGCTCGACGATGCGCACGTTCAGCGCGTCGGCCACCTCGGTGAGGCGGTCGAGACTTGCCATCCGATAGCGGTCGGCTTCGTAGCGCTGGATCTGCTGTTCAGCGACGCCGAGAAAATCACCGAGATCCTTTTGGCTCATGCCGCGCGCGATGCGGGCCTGAATGAGGATATCGGGCAGATCGTGCAAGCTGTCCGCCGAGAATTCAGAGATCTTCCCCGCGCGGAGGTCCTCGTAGAAGCGCACTTCCTCCTCGAGTTCGTCGATCTGGCTGCGCAGCGCCGAGCGCTGCGCAGCCGCGAACGCTTCAGGGAAGTCGCTGCTCGGCGCCTCAAGCGCGGCAGCGGCTGCCGCCAGCTTCTCGACCGATGCCTTGGTCGACCTGTACTGCTTTTCGTTGGTGATCATGGCGTCGCTCCTTTCAGCGGCGCGAGCGGGATGCGGAGAATGCCCTTGGCCAGGCCGGACGACTTCTCGACCTGAAAAAAGTCGAGGAAGGGGGCGCCCGGCCCGTTGGGCGTTCCGGCAATGAACATCTCACCGAGGTATTTTGCTTTTTGCGCTGCTCGCTTGTTGTCGAAATCGAGAAGGACCGGATCAAGCTTGGCTGGGTCGACCCCGTGATGCTCCCAGCAGCCATCGTAGTCGCCGGGGTGCGGCTTTGCGGTCACAAAGCTCCCATCAAGGTAGACGTAGCTGCATCCGGCAAAAGCCAGCGCTTGGGCCATGCGGACAAAGCCATCGAACAGCCACTTGCGATGCGGTGTGGTCGCGAAGCGTGCCTCAACCTCATCAAGGGTCGTGTCGTGGATGCCGGGTGGCAGCACAGCCCAAGGGCAAGGGGAGCCCAACTCGATCAAGTCCGGTATCATGAGCACAACAATATAATTGTGTCGAACATTTGTCGAGTCTGATTTTGTTTCTCCCGGGATGCGCGGGAGGCCCGAAATCCCCCTAGGTCGCCGAAAGAAGGAGGAGCGATCCACGTTCGCTGATACCACCCCTGACAAACCCAAAATTCAATGGCTGCAACGTGGTGGAGGAACGGCCCAGCACGTCCAACAATAGATCGCGTTGGCAATCTTTCACTGCCCACCGTCCTATCGATGCTTTTGTCCGCAGCGGACGACCACGGTGGCTGCTGTGAGCGACCGACGCTAGTTTACGTCAATCGTGGCTCAACTGTTTGCATCAGCCGAGTGCTGTCTGCCCAAAGTTCGGCCGCAGCACCTTGGCGCCGTCGCGCAGACCATCGAGGTAATCCGACCAGTGCTGCATCATCCGCACGCGCTCTTCCCAATACTGCCCGCGCGTGTAGGCGCGGCGCACGGCATTGGCTTCGACGTGGGCAAGCTGGCGCTCAATGGCATCAGCGTTCCAAAGCCCCATCTCATTGAGCAGTGTCGCGGCCATGGCGCGAAAGCCATGGGCGGTCATCTCGTCCTTGCCGTATCCCATGCGGCGTAGCGCTGCGTTGATGGTGTTGTCCGACATCGGCCGATTGGCAGAGCGCAGCGAGGGGAAGAGGTAGAGGCTGTAGGCCGCGTCGTGCTCGATTTCGCGAATGATCGCGATGGCCTGCCTGGAAAGCGGCACGGCATGCGGCCGGCGCATTTTCATCTTGTGCTCGGGGATCGTCCAGATTTTACGGTCGAAATCGAACTCCTTCCATTCAGCATGGCGAATTTCGCCGGGGCGGACAAAGACATGCGGCAACAGGCGCATCGCAATGCGCGTCTGCGTGTCGCCTTCGTAGTCCTCGATCGAGCGGAGGAGGGCGCCGGCCTCCTTGGACGTCGTAATGGCAGCACGATGCACGACCTTGGGCATGACCAGCGCGCCGCGCAGGTCCGCGCAGACGTCGCGCTCGGCGCGCGCGGTCGCGATGGCAAAGCGGAACACCTGACTGCACGTCGTGCGCACGCTGGTGGCGGTGTAGAACTTTTTGGTGCGTTCGATCTTCTTGAGCGCCAGCAGCACCTCGTGCGCTGAGATCTTGGAAATCGGCCGCCTGCCGATCGCCGGCATGACCAACCCCAGCTGCCATTCGTACTTCTTGATCGAAGCAGCGGCGCGCTCCTCAAGCCGGACCTTCTCCAGCCATTCGTCGGCAACAGCCTTGAAGGTGTTCGACGCCGCTACCGAATCTGCAATCTTGTTGAGCTTGGCTTGGTCGACCGGGTCGATGCCGTCGGCCAGCAGGCGGCGAGCTTGCAGCAGACGTTCCCGCGCATCGGCCAGCAGCACCTCTGGATAACGACCGAAGGTGATTGTACGCTGGAAGTCGTGGAAGCGGTAGTTCATCCGCCAGTAGCGGGTTCCACTCGGCTTCACGAGGAGGTACAATCCGTCCCGGTCAGACAGCTTGTACGGCTTGTCCTTGGGCTTGGCGCGCGCGACAGATGCCGCCGTAAGCCCTGATTTTCCTGCTTTTTCGGCCATGTTGATGGACCTCCGACAGCACAAATTGGCCGCAGGTCCATCAAGTGATCCATCATTCGACTGAGATTGAGTGGAACATGTCCGGAACTGCCCGGAAATTATACCACCGAAAAACCGCAGAAAACAGCCACTTATGAGGCATTTTGGCACCCCCTGAGAGGAGGCTCTGGAGCGGGTGAAGGGAATAGAAACGCGCTTATAACATATTGAAATAATGAAAAATGCTGCACTGCAGCGAAAAATGTGGCCCTAGGGGTTGGCCCCACTCCCTTTTCGTAAATAGGGTTCGAAGCACAAGCGCGGAAAATTAACTTCCTGGTGGGCCAGCTAGAAGGCTCGGTTGCGCGTCTATCAGGGAGAGAACGTCCATCAGCGCGAGGGATGGGCTCGTCGCCACTTCATCGGCGGATCTCGGCGGCAACGCCGCGAGCACGGCCATAACGTCGCCCGCCGCCTCAAGATCATTGGATTGCGGCCCTAAGCTGTCGACGAGCGCCGGCAGGTATCTGAAAAGCGTCAGCTGATGCGCGCGTCGCAGACGGACCGCTTCAGGCTCGCCGCCGCGCATTACGCGCTCGGCGAAGGCGTCGATGTCCGAGGCTGTCGTCTGCGCCCAATGACCGCGGCTCCGCAGCCACGACGCCTCCCTGGGGAATCCCACCGTGGCGTAGTGCAACCAGGGATCTTCTGCGACCCGCCGCCGCGACGAAGCGGCGCCGGCTGGATTGACGCGGATCTTCTGAGCCGAATGGCGCAGTTTGGCGCGTATGAACATCCGCGTCGTCTCGGCGTGAATCCGGTCGCCCGACGGCGCGACCTCCTCGAACAGCCCGCCCCAAAGGACATAGTCCGCGAGGAGGAAGCCGCAGACCTTGTCGTCGACGACGACCTCGTCCTCGTCCTCGGCCTGCAGGGGCTCGACCTCCGCGTCGACGAGGCGCTCTGCCGCCACGTAGCCCGGATGCGCCGCCTCGAAGTCGGGCGGCCGGCGCGTGGCGCCCTCGAGCATCACGCCGCGCTTGATCGCGGCGCGCATCGCCGCGACGTAGCCGGCCTTGTAGATCGTGTCGGCATCGGCCTGAAGGATGAGCACGGTGGCCGGATCGACCCCCGCCGCGCTCGCCAGCTCGCGCGCCGCCGCAACGCCGCGGCGGCGAGGGGGCACGAAGCCCCGTTCGCGCTCGTGGAACAGGTGGATCCGCGAAGGGTCGCGGTCGCGGAGACTCGTGAGGATGTCGAGGGTGCCGTCCGACGAGCCGTTGTCGACGGCGACGAAGTGGGCGTCCGGTGTCGCGGCGCCGCCGCCGAACCCCAGCGAGGCGATCGCGCCCTTGATCAGGTCGGCCTCGTCGAGGCACGGCATGACGACGTAGGTCAGCATCCCTGCGGAAGCATGGCCATCCTGAGCGACGGCTGGCAGCGAGTAGAGCAGGGGACGTGGGAGATCCGCGAGCTACCGTCGGCGTATCCGCTGGGATCGATCGCGCGGAAGCGGCCGTGGAACCGTCGCGTCGCCATGGCCGCGTGCCACCGGTCTATGCCCTCGTCCCCGACGCGCGCGGCGGCGCGGCTGCAGCAGGGCGGGTAGCCGAGCATCGTGCCGAGCGCGAGCGTGTGCCGGCCCGGCCGGCGGTCGAGGTCGATCACCCTGCGTGCGGTCGCTGGATTTCGCGAGATCGCCGCGAAGCCGTCGGCATCGATACTCGTGAAGAGGCCGTGCCGCCTCGCCCAGCGGCGCAGGTCGCCGCCGCGGGGGCCGACACTGACGCGCGCGGCCGGCTTGTGGCCCCGCAGCACGAGCGTGACGTCGGTGAACGCGGACGGCGGCAGCCAGCCGGGAAGGTGGACCACTAGTCCGATCCCTTCGTCCGCTTGAGGATGAGCTGCGCGATGCCCGGTAGCGCGGCGTCCCTGAAGCCCGCCGCCTCCGCCGCCAGCCGCGAGGCGTGGTTGGACTTGCGCATGTGGAGATAGAGCGGATCGTGCGAGCTGGCCTCGGCCGCCTTGAGGTAGGCCGCGCGGCCGACGCCCTTGCCCTGATCGGGGCCGTTCAGGAAGATCTGCATCGAGGCGTGCTTGCCAAGCGGCGGCTCGTCGATCACGTTGACGAACACCTCGCCTGCGCGGGTCCCCTCGACCATCACGTCCCAGTATTCGCCGCCCGCGCCGTCGCCCTTGTCCTTCGGCCCCGGACGCTGGACCAGCTCGACCTTCGACGGGTCGATCTTCGGCCCTCCCTTGGGCGGCTTAGCAACCTTCGGCTTGGGCGTAGGGCGCGTGGGCTTTCGACGCTTGGCCGGCGCCTTCTTGGCGGGTGGCTTACTCATAGAGGCTCGCGAGGTTCTCGCGGAGGCGCACGTCGGCCGCCGCCCACATCTCGGCCGGGAAGAAGCCGGGCGAGAAGGCGACGGCGGCGTCCTCGATGCGATCGACGAGCCCGTTGTCTCTCATCGCGGCGCAGACCTCGTCGATCCGCCGCAGCACCGTCTCAAGCGACGGGTCCAGCGCGCGCATGCGATCCGTCCAGTCGCCGTCGCCGTCGTATCGGTTGTTGAAGTAGTCCATGTCCAAGTGGAGGAGTATCGGACCATCTTCGATGTCGGCGAGCCAGGCGTCTATGTCGCTAGTGGCGCGATAGCGTCCCGGGCCGGTGCCATGCGCGCCCTCGAGCGCGATCGCGGGCCGGGCGACGCCGGGCCGCAGCAGGTCGTCGCGCTCCACCGCCGCGCGGAATGCCCAGTCCTGCGTCCCAT
>Ga0207713_1000640_pt1 | contig 33797 bp, 40 predicted proteins | sample KBSS64metaG_FD_184404 | JGI IMG/M metagenome (GOLD analysis project Ga0207713, IMG submission 184404) | Switchgrass rhizosphere microbial communities from Kellogg Biological Station, Michigan, USA - KBS S6-4 metaG (SPAdes) (version 2) | ecosystem: Host-associated > Plants > Roots > Rhizosphere >... | reverse complement strand
CGAAGCACTCAAATCCGCAGCCCAGAAAGCTAAGTTCCCGGCATTCACCAATCCCGAAGTATATCGAGACTTCCGCAGAGCCGGTTTTAGTATGCGCGGGGAGTGAATGAGGAGAGGGGTATTACTTTTTTCCTGCCCTGTTGCGTCATGTAAAAAATAAAAGCCCCGCACTGGCGGGGCTTTTGGTATCAATGCAATCGTGATGACGGTATAGGAAAAGCGCCTGCGGGAGCCATTTTTATGCCTGGCGAAACTGGAAAGCCGTGCCAGACAAGGCTTCACGTTTTACTACTAGCAGTCAAAAGCCATAAAAAGCACCTAGGGTGTGGACGTTATGTGGACGTTCTGTCCACCGCTTTCACCCTTTAACGGGTTGAGCAAAATCGCATCCTGCAGGTACTGCGGAGCGAAGTGCGCATAGACCATTGTCTGTGCAATTTTCGTGTGACCCAGAATCCGCTGTAGTGTAATGATGTTGGCTCCGTTAATCATAAAGTGCGTTGCAAAAGAGTGTCGCAGCGCGTGCGTTGCTTGCCCGGCGGGTAAGTCAGGTTTAACCGCTTTGAGGATTTTCCTGAATACTTTATAGCTAGCATCAGGGAACAGAAATCCTCGCGTATTACCGACAATGTAAGCCGTAACTTCTTCGGAGATCGGAACCGTGCGCGGTGTGTTGGTTTTCGTCTTCACGAAAGTCACCCGGTTATGAATCACGTTCTCCGCTTTCAGTCGCGCTGCTTCGCCCCATCTTGCGCCGGTGCTCAGGCACAAAACCGCAATCTTACGATTCCCACCCGATAACGCCGCCAGAAGAGCGTCAATTTCATCAAGAGTGAGATAGCCTGTTTCGGCAGTCTGCTCTTTCAGTTTTTTAAACCCTCTGAACGGATGCTCACCGTTATACAGCTCTGACTCAATCAGGGTGGTGAACATCCCGCCTAGCGTGATGAGGTCGCGGTTTATGGTGGTTGGCTTAATGCCATCACCCCGTCGCTGTGCGCAATACTGCGTTATCAGGCTTTTGGTGATCTGGAAAGCACATGGATTCCCGGTCATCGACTCGAAACGCTCAATTTTCCTGAGATACGATTGACCATGTTCCTCATGTTTACCTTTCAGCTTCCACCACAACTCTTTCAGTTCTGACAGTTGGCGTTTGTCCGTTGGTTTTGAAAGCCATTCCTTTGAGTGGTGGTTATATTGAGTATGCTTTTCAAAAGCCATCGCCTCGCTTTTCTTGTCGAACTTCCGACGGATGCGTTTTCCGTTACGCCCGGTCGGTCTAATGTCCACTTCATATCGACCATCATCGAGCTTTTTAACAGACATAAAGCCTCCCGATGATGTTACTGCGTACTTCAATTTCCTGATTTAAATAACAAAAACTCACCGTGCATTTACTGCACAAATAAGCGCCGTGAATAGTTAGCCAGTTTTCTGGTCTGAGTGGGGTGACGTTGTTGTCTGCTGCCCAAAGTGCGCGAGAGCAGGTGCAATTTGCCCAGCTTCAGGAGATATCGACTCTGTCATGAACCACATAGTGTATTTTTTGAACTGAGGATGATTCAAAATCTTCATCACCGCCTGTATGCCCATATCTTTTACACCCTTCTCGTAACTCGAAAGAGAGCTGTAGGGAACACCGGTTAAGTCACTGAATTCTTTTCTATTCATACGTTCCGACTCGCGCATGATGGCCAGCTTCTCGTTGACGGGTATCATCGTAATTAACACTCCACTATTGATAGAAAAACGATAACGGAGTAATCTTTGTTTCGTTATCGCAGGATAATGGCTCCAATATGGCAATTAAAAGCCATTAGGAGCAATTAAAACACTAACGAGGAATAGTCACAAATGAATAGGGTTATTGAAAGTGCGAGCGACGCCGTCCCTTATCAAGAATTCGCGCGTCTTATTGGCAAAACTCCAGCAGCTGTGAAAGGCATGATTGAGAAGGGTAAGCTTCCTGTTGTCGAGATGACAGATCCGCAGTCGACCAGTGGCAGAGCAGGGGAATACTGGGTATACCTGCCAGCGTGGAACAAAGGCATGAAGATGGCCTATGACAGCCGCCCGAAAGAAATTCGCGACGGTTGGCTGATGTGGCTCGGATTAGGAGAGCCAGCATGAAGAATGAACCACGTTGCATTGCTCAACTACTGCGTAGAGAAAGCCCTAACCAGATTAACTTCACCATCACTCACGGTCGCGGCCGCAAGGGCATCATCATCCGCACCCGTAAACCAAGTGTTATTGAGAAGCTTCGCCGCCTTGTTAAATCAAGAGGGCTTTGGTTATGACCGTTATGACTCTTAATGTGATCCAGAAACAACCGGCTGCACTTCGTGGCTTAGTCTGTAAGTACCTGGCTCAACCTCGCTGGCAAGACACCTGCGATTTTTACAATCAGATGATGGAGCGGGAACGACTGACCGTTTGTTTTCACGCTCAGTTAAAGCAGCGTCACTCAGTCATGCGGTTAGAGGAAATGGACGAAGCAGATCGCGAGCGTCTCGTCTGTGCGCTTGATGAATTGAGATTTGCCTTCAGCCGGTTTCGTCAGCATGGCGCAACTAAGGCTACCTTCATTAGCCGCCTAACAGTAAGTCAAAGGCGAACGCTATTTCTTCATGCCGGGCTTACAGAGCAGGAATTCAGTATGCCGCACTGGCGTTTAAATGATGAAGACTGCTACTGGCGGGACAAACTTTTCCGCGCGCTGCGGGAACTGTTTAGCCTTTTTGAGTACGCGCCAACCATCTTAACCTCGGTAAAACCTGAGCAGTATTTACATTAATTAATCTGGATTCGTTTTATTACGCGCCTTACAGCGTGGGGACTCCTTTTGTCTGGAGATAGGCAAATGCATAAACAAAATACAGCGCAGCGGGGCATGTATTCGGAACTTCTGGCGCAGTCGGTAAGTGAAGCACAGCGCGACACGGCAACCCGTTTCTCTTCTCAGTTTGACGGGCTTATCGCGCACATCAGTAAGTCAGAACTAAACCGCACCGAGATTATCGAGTTATTAGGTCAGGAGTCGGAAAAATTGCACAACTCAATTTTCAGTTGAGCAGACAAACCACTTTTAACAGGAAGCAAGAATGACTATCCGCATTGAGATAAATAACCAGTACGTGATCACCAGCGATCGCTATCAGTTCATTTTGCAGGAAAAGAAAACCGCTACCTCCGGGAAGAACGAAGGAAAGGAGTGGCTGGATGTTGTGGGTTACTACCCAACAATTTCTAAGCTCGTTTCTGGTCTGTTGCTGCATAAAATTTTAACAGGTGAGTCTCGTAAGTTTTCGGATTTAGAAAAGAAGATTGAGCGACTGGCAGAGAAATGTCAGCAAGCTTTCAGCTCAAAGGCTCAGAGATAGGCTGTGCATATGATGACGGATTCAATTATCCATTATCACGGCACGCCAGTATGGGGAGATGCCGGTAACGTTCACCGTGTTGTAGTGAACGGTGCTGGCGCTTTTGTTTCTTTTGCCAGACCTGACCAGCTCGCTGCCTCGATCAAATATGCATCTGCTGTAGCTATAGATAATGGTGCTTTTTCAGCATGGAAGCGCGGGCTGGTTATCAACTGGCAGGAGTTTTATCAGTGGTTACTGCCTCATTACCATCATCCAAAGGTTAGTATCTTCGTCATTCCTGATGTGGTTGAGGGCGGGGAGGCAGATAATGATGCTCTCATCGATTTAATGCCTCGTTGTTTTAGCGATAAAGCAGCACCTGTCTGGCATCTTCATGAATCTTTAAACCGGCTAATAGAGCTATGTAACGAATGGCCTCGGGTGTGCTTTGGCTCATCTGGAGACTTTGCAAGCATCAGGACTGAGCGCTGGCATCGCAGGATGCATGAAGCATTTGATGTTATTTATCAGAAAAATAACTTTAAAACCAAAATCCATGGCCTCCGTATGTTGGATGGTCGAGTACTTGGTAACTACCCGCTTGCTACTGCAGACAGCACTAATCTCGCCTGTAACATTCCAAAATTCACTTGTAAATATCCTGAGATAACCCGCTTTATTCAGGAGGCGGAATATAACCAAAAACTTAATGAGCGCGACCTTAAAGCTGCGGTTCTGATGGGTCGGTGCGCTATTTTGAAGAATGCGATCGAGAGTGTCACCCCTCTAACTATTCATTGCTGGACTGAAATGCCAAAGCATCCGCAACAGCTGGAGCTTTTGGTAGCATGAGTGAATTCGCTTATCCATGGAATAAACCCCGCGAGGCCATAGGCCGTGACAGACCCCTTACACGTGGCGAATTCCGTCAGGTGCAAGGCGTTTTAGGCAAAGTTAATCGCCTACCATATGTTTTAAAAACGTTGTTTAACTCCCGGTATGACTTCATCCGTCGTACTAAAAGCCCACTTCATGGTTTCTATTTCCTCAAGAACACCGTTGAGCAGAGGGTGGGGCCGCGTCTTGAGCGGGTTAATCAGTTAAACGGAATGAACGAGACGGCATCGCTTCTCTTCATGAGCGAGCGTGAAAGCTATTCACGTTTAGCGGGTATGAGTGACAAGTCACTCAAAAAATTTGCTGCCCGTATTGCTTCGCAGCTCTATGTTGCTTATGAGGAACTCAGCGACGCATGGGCAGATGCTCACGGCGGTAAAGAGACCCTTTTCACCGATGAAGCACAGGCGCACTTATATGGTCACGTTGCCGGTGCAGCTCGCGCATTCAACATCACCCCGATGTTCTGGAAGAAATACCGCAAAGGACAAATCACGATCCGCCAGGCATTTTCCGCTATCGCTCGTCTGATTAACGATGAATGGTGGATTAACCAGTTTAAGGCGCAGCGTATGCGCTGGCACGAGGCCTTGCTGATTGCCGCCGGTGAGGTGAACAAAGACCGCTCCCCATACGCCAGCAAAACGGCGATCCGCGACGTTCATTCTCGCCGCCTGGCTAATCTCGAATACCTCAAATCATGCGAACTGGAAAACAAAGTAACCGGCGAACGCATCGATCTCATCAGCAAAGTCATGGGCAGTATTTCAAACCCCGAAATTCGTCGTATGGAACTGATGAACACTATCGCCGGGATTGAGCGCTACGCGGCCGGTCAGGGTGACGTCGGTATGTTTATCACTATCACCACGCCATCGAAGTATCACCCGACACGTCAGGTCGGAAAGAGCGATAAAAAAACGGTGCAACTCAATCATGGATGGAATGAAGCCGCCTTTATGCCTAAGGATGGACAGCGGTATTTGTGCCGTATCTGGAGTCTGATGCGCACAGCTTTTAAAGATAACGATCTGCAGGTCTACGGGATGCGCGTTGTTGAGCCGCATCATGACGGGACACCACACTGGCACATGATGCTTTTTTGCAAACCTGAGCAGCGCAAACACATCACCGAAATCATGCGCCGTTATGCCTTGAAAGAGGATGGTGATGAAAAGGGCGCTGCAGCACAGCGGTTTGAAGCGAAGCATCTCAATCAAGGTGGCGCAGCCGGTTACATTGCAAAGTACATTGCGAAGAATATCGATGGTTACGCGCTCGATGGTCAGGTCGATGACGACACCGGCAAGCCTCTCGCCGATACAGCCGCAGCTGTAACCGCTTGGGCGTCAACGTGGCGCATCCCGCAATTCAAATCTATTGGTCTGCCAACGATGGGCGCTTATCGCGAGCTGCGCAAACTGCCTCGCGGCGTAAGCATTGCTGATGAATTTGATGAGCGCGTCGAAGCGGCTAGAGCTGCAGCCGATGAAGGTGAATTTGACCTTTATATCGCCGCGCAGGGTGGGGCGAATGTTCCACGTGATAGTCAGACCGTCCGTGTAGCTCGTAACGTGACTGACGAGGTCAACGCCTACGAAGAGGATATAGAGAGAGTCGTGGGCATCTACGCCCCGCACTTGGGCTCTGAGCTGGTACATGTGACCCGGACAGCCGAATGGCGCATCGTTCCAAAGTTTTTGGCCGTTGAGCCTTTGACTTTAAAAAGCGGCATTGCCGCGCCTCGGAGTCCTGTCAATAACTGTGGGTTATATACCAGCGAAGTTGCCAGGGAAATGACGTCCACACCGTCTGAGCAAGCTGCAGCGGTGCTAAATCTCATTGGTGTCGGTGCTGTCGATTGGAAAGATCCTGACATCGTGAAGGTGCTCAGCGACGCGCTAAAGGCTGGGGCTAGACCTCAAAACAGGAAGCAAAGAAACCGATCACCATTAAAACAGGATGAATTGGCACCTTCAGCGCGCCTGACTAAATCACAGCGCGATCAGATATCGAAAATCCAATTTGACCTCGTACAGCATCGTATCAGTCCAGAACGGTGGGAGCTGGACGTATTAGCTCGCGGGGCAACCGTCATATACAACGGTACGCCATTTTCATATCCAATCATTGAGGAGTGGCATAGGGTTTAGTAATTCGGTGAAGGGCATTAATTAAATTGCAACTATTATGATGACTGATAAAAGTCATTTTTTTTTGGGAGAGTGGTATGTTTTAAGGCTAGTGTTTGGTTTACATTCTTTATAATTTTTAGGTTAAAGAGGACTATAACTTGAAGCGGAGCACGTTCTCGTAAAACAGTCTTGCATCAATATGGATTTGAATGATAAATAATGGATTCCTTATAATGGTTAATGCTGGGGTGCAGAATGAATAGTGATTTAATTATACTTAGCCAAGAAGAATTGGATTCAATTGATGATAATGTTTTTTTAGATGTGCCAATCACATTTCATGCGCATGAAATAAAGAAATACCTTGGTAAGGTTGCTGAGTCCGCAATTGGTGCTAATGATCGTAAATTGGCATCGCTTTTATCAATATTGTATGATTTTAATTTGCAGGTTGTATCTGGCGTTTCAGCTTTTGAACCAAAAATGATACTTGGGAATAGACGCTCTATATTGCCTGAGGATTTTGATTTTAAATTAAATGAGTGTCTTTTAGCTGTGTCATTGAAAATAAAAAACCCATTCCTACTATCAAGGATATGTGATGTTGTTTGGTGTAATGATAAAAAAAATAGAGAGGCTGCAATTAAAGCAATAGACGCATATGCAAATATGATAACTGATGCTGCTGATAAATTAATAGTGCATAACGATAGAATAACAGAGAATGATTTGCATGCATTTATATTCATTCGTGAGTATATAGCAAGAGCATTGTTTATAAACTCCAGAGTCTATTCCAGGAAGTCTGAAGGGAATGAAAAAATTTCAGCGGCCATTCATTATCTATATAATGTTCAAAGTGAGAGGTTAATATTCGAAGGTTTTAATAATCTAACGCAGGTTATGGTAGGTTATTATCCTAGCGAGGATAGATTACAATACGCGAAAAATGCTGAGGCAATGGCTCATGCTCATCGTGGGAAAAAATACTATGACGCTGTTAAGGCACTATATATTACCAGTGCTAGTATTTATGAAAGAAATGGGCAGCATGATAGCGCAAAAAGATGTAAATTGTGCTCGGCAAGTATAACTATTGATGTGGCTAACGCCCGTGCTGATAAAATGGGTAAGGTCGCATGGTTGAGAACGGCTATTGCTGAGCTAAGGCAGTATGGCGGTGAGGCACAGCTAATTGCAGAATTAAAAGCGCAACTTGCCGATTTGAGAGAGGAGGCGAGGAGTGAGTACGTTACAATTAGTCATCCTCTTGATATTCAAGAATTAATTGAAAGTACAGAGGAGAATGTCGCAGAGCGTGATCTGTCAGGTATTGTTAAGTTAGTGATGGCAGAAACTCCTATTGAAAACATTGAACGCATGCGGAGCGATGTTCTTGAAATGGCTGGGAAAAATTTTTTCTCAAGCTTTTTTGGTTTGGAAGTACATGATGAATCGGGGCGTAAAATCCATAAAGCTCCTCCTTTGCAAACTAAAGGCGATATAAGCGATGAGTCTGTTATTAATCAATACTTGCGAGGTTTCGAGATTCATCATCAAATTTTTATCAATGGTGTCTTCGAGCCAGCTCGGTATGTGGTTTCTCAAAAGCATAATTTAACGCTGTCTACATTTAGTGAAATGGTAGTGTGTAGCCCAATTATTAAACCCGAGTTTAGGGAGGTGTTTAATTTGGGGTTTTATAAGTTGTGGCAGGGTGACTATATTAGTGCGGCTTATATTTTGATCCCGCAGGTGGAAGGGATGATTCGTCACTACTATGAACTAAGTGGGAAAGATGCAACTCGTTATCTCGATAAGGAACTAGAAGAATCAACCAGTATTTCAATTCTGCTTGATAAGTGCAGGGATGATTTAGAGAATATTTTCTCTAAAGACCTTGTTTTGACCATTGATATGATTTTCAATAGGAAAGGAGGTCCGACGCTAAGACACAAATTAGCACATGGGAATTTATATTCGGGAGCCTGTTACGCAGAAACAACTACCTATGCTTGCGTTCTGGTTTTCTATCTCTGCGCCTTTCCCGTTTTACCATACTTTGATCGAATTTTTGACAATAATATCAATGATGCCACGTTTTAACTTGGCAATAACCTACGTGCGTGTGTAGCTGCATTAATGTGCATGTGATGTTTTGTTCAAACTTAGATGCGTAGCGCCAGGACTGATGCAGCGTCCTACCTGTGATGCAAGTGCATCAAAACCGCTCCACAAAGCGGGCAGGCGTGGCGGGGAAAGCATTGCGCGCCAGTGGTGGTGACAGCATTTAATTTTATGCGCCTATGGGCGTCGTGGTGGCGCTGTCGTTTCGCTGGTTTAGCTGATGCTATGGCGATGATTGCGTGGCGTGTGGGGCGTCTGAGGCAGTTGGTGATGATGCCGCCTGGAGGCGGCATTTTTGCAGGCTTTATTCTGACTCGAGGATGTAATCTTTAAAGCGGATCACCTCCATCCCGAGCCAGTCGTTAATCTCTTTGAATCGCTCCTGCAGTGGTGACAGCTCGTTACGCACAAACACCTTTGCCACCTTCTCGACATCACCCATTGAACCGATATTCTCGGGCTTTCCTCCCATCAGCTGGAACGGCACGCGGTGCGCATCGAGCAGGTCAGCGGCGCTCACCTTTTTGATATTGAAAAAGTCATCCTTGGTGGCGACCTCACTCAACGGGACGATCTTAATCCCGTCCGGTTTTCCGTTGGGCGCATAGAAAAACAGGTTTTTAAAATTCCCGAGCCCTTTCGAATCGCGCATTGCGGAGCGAAGCGATTCAACGTCGGCGCTGCTTTGCGCGGCGTCGGTCACATACATGATGTAACCCGCGTGCGCGCCATTCTGATAATACTTGCGACGAAACAACGTGGCGGATTCATTCAGCCAGGCGGAATTAAGCGCGCTCAGGTATTCCGGCATCCCGTAAAGCTCCTGATTGATATCGGGCTCAAGCAGGTGAAACACCGAGCCGGGCGCGAATTCGTGCGGCTGGGCGTAGTTCGACACGTACCAGTAAACGCCATCCTCGACACCACGGCGGGTGTATTTGGCCGGGGAGGTTTCCAGTTTTAAAAGCTGGCCGGTGACGCTCATTCGCTTCTCAAGATAGCCATTGGCAAAGACCAGATAATCGAGCACAAGGCGGCTAAAATCCTGACGCGACAGCAACGGGTGCGGGATGTAGGTGCTCGTGAGAATGTTACGTTTTACGTAAATCGGTGAGCTGTGGTGTACGGCGGCGCGCAGACTTTTCGCCAGCCCCGAGAAGTTGACCGGTGGTTCGTACCATTTCCCGTTATGAATACACTCGACATAATCGAGAATGTCGCGGCGATCCAGAACGGGGGAGGGTTCCCCAAAGGTAAACGCCTCCATTTTTTTCGGTGCGCTGGCGGTCTGCTTGGTGGTTTTGAATTTTGGTTTTGCCATATTAATAAATTTCCAGAATAGAGTTTGAGTGCATCCCACTGCCAGCGGAAAGCGGTTCGTTTAACAGGGCGTGCATGGTCGCCCACGCGATATCCGCGTGGCTGGCTTCCTCGCTGCGGCTCGCTTCATAGGTCGAGCTGCGACCGCTGCTGGTCATGGTTTTGCGTATCGCCATAAACGACTGCGTGATATCGGTCGCACCGGCGTCATATTCCAGACACCCACGTCGGATGGTGTCTTTTGCTTTCAGCACCATCGCGGTCTTCATTTCAGGCGTGTAGCGGATAGCGCGCGCCGCCGGGAAGAATGAGCGCACGAGCTGGTAAACACCCTGGCCGATGCCGGTCGCATCGATGCCGATATAGTCGACGGTGTATTTTTCAGTGAGTGAACGAATGGCCTCGGCCTGCGCCGCGAAGTCCATCCCTTTCCACTGGTGATGCTCAAGAATGCTGAACTTGCCCCCGGCGACCAGCGGCGGAGCCAGTACCGCACAGCCTGCGCTGTCGCCGGTGTGTGACGGGTCATAGCCAATCCATACCGGGCGCCAGTTAAACGGACGGTCGGCAAATTGTTCGAAGTCATCCCACTCTTCCATCGCATCGACCATGCAGCGCTGCAGCTCCTCGAACGGGAACACCGACGCCTTGTCGTCGACGAATTCGCACATAAACAGATTGCGGAAATCGTCGGCACTGTTTTCCTGTTTCAGCTGATCCAGATTGAACAGGGTGCAGCCCCCGGCGAGCGCGTCCTCGATGGTGACAATCTGCCGCCACTGCCCATCCGGGCACAGCACGCCACCGGCGAGCGCCTTGTGGCTGATATCGATGTCGACCCGTTCGTCGCGGTTGCTGCGCCCCCGGTTAAACAGCTCACCTGACCAGAACGGATAAGCCCCGTGCGCCAGCGTGGACGGCGTCGAGAAGTAGGTGGTGCGCAGGTGCGACTGTGACGCCATACCCGAGGCCACTTTGCGCAGGCGCTGGAAGTTGGGAATCCAGAAAATTTCATCGACGTACAGGTCGCCGTTGTGGCTCTGCGCGGTGTTGGAGTTGGTCCCGAGGAAAATCAGCTCTGCGCCGTTGTTGCCGATGACAATCGGGTCGCCCGACAGGTCAACGTCGACCAGCCGCGCAAAGGCGATGATGTATTTCCGGAATACATACGCCTGCGTCTTACTCGCCGACAAAAATATCTGGTTTTGTCCGGTCTTGAGTGCGCGCAGCAGGGACTCACGCGCAAAGTAAAACGTCGCGCCAATCTGACGCGATTTAAGGATGTGGCGAATACGGTGCTCAAGACCGGCTTTGTGCCAGTTGAGCTGATACTCAAACGACTGGTCGAGGAAAATTTCTTCCAGCTTCTCGATAGCCTCCTCGCTGAAATAGTTACGTTTTGGCTTTTTGCGATCCCCTTTATTGCGGCTCGCAATGTTGGGATTTAAATCCACTTCATTTCCGGTCTGGCCGTAGCGGTTGATGCGCGCGAACCGTTCCATCTGGCGCGACAGAAAATCAGCGACTTTAAAGTCATGCGGCGTCAGGTCGGGCTTTGCGTAGAGCTGAATCAGCCGCGCCTCAAGTGTGGTTTCTACGCGATTGAGCGGGGCGGTTTCTTCCCATCCGTCGCGCTGTTTCCAGCTCTGCACCGTCGGGCGCTTCATCTGCAGCGTGTCGGCGATTTGTGGCACGGAAAATCCCTGCCAGAACAGCAGGCGCGCCTGTCTTCGTGGGTCATTCAGCAGTGATAAATCAGTCGATATTGTCATTCTCACCTCGTTTTGATGTCGCGAGGAAAGGCTATGGAAATGGACATGATTTATCGCTAAGCCCCTGTTGTGTCAGATCTAATCGGATCTTAAGCGGTGGCTGATGCGGGTCGGAGTCGGGAAACTAACCCAGAACCGAAAACCCAACATCAGGACACCTGAACAATGGCAAAGAAAGTTTCTAAATGGTTTCGCATCGGCGTCGAGGGCGACACCTGCGATGGCCGTGTCATCAGTGGCGATGATATTCAGGATATGGCGGACACCTTCGACCCGCGTGTCTATGGCTGTCGCATTAACCTCGAACATCTGCGCGGCATCCTGCCCGACAGCGTGCTCAAACGTTATGGGGACGTGACCGAAGTGAAAGCCGAAGTCATCAGCGATGACTCTGCCCTGAACGGCAAGAAAGCGCTGTTTGGCAAAATCGCCCCGCTTGACGAGCTGGTCGGCATGGTGCGCGCTGGTCAGAAGGTTTACACCTCGATGGAGATCCGCCCGAATTTTGCCAACAGCGGCAAATGTTACCTCGTGGGGCTGGCAGTGACCGATGACCCGGCAAGCCTCGGCACCGAATACCTCGAATTTTGCAGCCGTGCGACGCAGAACCCGCTCGCCGGTAAAAAAGCCCACCCTGACGACCTGTTTTCCGTTGCCACGCTGGCGGCGCTGGAATTTGAGGATGTTCCCGACACCGTACTCAACAGCCTGACTGACAAGGTTAAGGCGATTTTCAGCCGCAAACAGGCCACTGACGATGCGCGTTTTGCTGATGTGCATGAAGCGGTGACGGAAGTCTCTGAGCTGGTGCAGACCAGCCTCACCGCCACCGACAGCCGCGTCACCGAGCTGGAAACCGCGTTTGCGCAGTTTAAGCAGGAAGTGACCCGCCAGACCGAAGAAAGTGCGCAGGCGTTTACCTCCCTGAAAAGCTCTCTCGATAACACCGAAAGCCAGCGCCAGCCGCGCCGCGAGAAATCCAAAGGCGGGACGGGCGACGAGCTGCTGACTAACTGCTGATAACGCGCCGGGCGCGCTGTCCGGCCTGATGCCCCATTTCTAGAAAACAGGAATAACAATGCGTAAAGAAACCCGCTTTAAATTTAATGCTTACCTGACCCGCGTCGCGGAGCTGAACGGCGTCGAAACCGACGACGTGGCGAAGAAATTCACCGTCGAACCATCCGTGACGCAGACGCTGATGAACACCCTGCAGCTGTCATCCGCGTTTCTGACCAAAATCAACATCGTGCCGGTCGATGAGCTGAAAGGCGAAAAGGTCGGTGTGGGCGTAAACGGTACGATTGCGAGCACCGCCGATACTGCCGGGGATGACGAGCGTAAGACCGCCGATTTTACGGCGCTTGAATCCAACAAATACGAATGTGCGCAAATCAACTTCGATTTCCATATCCGTTACAAACAGCTCGACCTGTGGGCGCGATTCTAGGACTTCCAGACCCGTATCCGCGACGCAATTATCAAGCGCCAGTCGCTCGACTTCATCATGGCTGGTTTCAACGGTATCGAGCGCGCGGAAACCTCCAACCGCAAAACGCATCCGATGCTGCAGGATGTCGCGGTGGGCTGGCTGCAGAAGTACCGCAATGAAGCCCCGGCGCGCGTGATGTCAAAAATCACCGATGCAGACGGCAAGGTCATTTCTGATGTGATCCGCGTGGGGGAGAACGGTGATTATCAAAACCTCGATGCGCTGGTGATGGATTCCACGACCAACCTGATTGACGAGATTTATCAGGACGACCCGGAGCTCGTCGTTATTACCGGTCGCAAGCTGCTGGCTGACAAGTATTTCCCGATCGTCAACAAGACGCAGGAAAACAGCGAGGCGCTGGCCGCTGACATCATCATCAGCCAGAAACGCATCGGCAATCTGCCTTCCGTGCGCGTACCGTATTTCCCGGCCAATGCCCTGATGGTGACGCGTCTCGACAACCTGTCGATTTACTTCATGGATGACGCGCACCGCCGCGCCATCATCGAGGAGCCGAAAAAGGACCGCATCGAGAACTACGAATCAATGAATGTTGATTATGTGGTCGAGGCTTACGCCGCCGGTTGCCTGATTGAAAACATCACCCTCGGCAAATTCGCTGCACCTGCAGACGATAACGGCGGAGAGTAAACCATGACGAGCCCCGCAGCGCTTCACATGATGCGGGTCTCGGCCTCTGAAACCGCGCGGCGGGGTGCTGCTCCGCTGCGCAATGCAACTGCCTATGAGCAGATGCTCGTTAAGCTGGCCGCAGACTGTCGCACGTTAAAACAAATCCGATCCAAAGAGCGCAAGGCAGACAAAAAGCGCGAGCTGCTGCCGTTCTATCTGCCGTGGGTGGCGGGTGTCCTTGCAAATGGCAAGGGCGCGCAGGATGACATTGTCATGACTGTCATGCTCTGGCGTCTCGATGCGGATGATATCGCCGGTGCGCTGGAAATTGCCCGATATGCGATGACCTGGGGACTCACGATGCCGGTTGGCGGTCATCGCCGCACCACGCCGTATCTGCTGGCCGAAGAGGTGGCGCTTGCCGCACAGCGTCTGCGTGACGCAAAACAGTCACCTGAGCTGGCGCTGCTGCTCGATACCCTCGCACTGACTGAGCGTGCAGATATGCCCGACATCGTGCGCGCGAAGCTGCACAAAATCACCGGCTACCTGCTACGTGACGCAGGGGAGCTGCCCGAGGCACTGGCGCACCTGCAGCGTGCGATCCAGTTAGAGCGAACTATCGGCGTGAAAAAGGATATCGAACAGCTTGAGCGCCAGCTCAAGCCGAAACCAGAACCCGCACCGAAAACGAACAAACCCCGCACGTGCAAGCCTGCTGCTAAACCGGCGGCACGGCGCGGGCGACCACCAAAGGCGGCAAAAGCCGCAGGTTAACCGAACGCTCCCCGAGCCGGGCGGCACGTCGGTCAATGCGGGTATCACTTGCCCTGACTGCGACCGGCGTCCACCGCCCTCCTATTTCCCGAGGTTGTCATGACGACACTGATTATTGAGCCCAAAACAACGCCGCAGGACGTGCCGGGCGTGGTGATACCGCCACCGGGCGAGAGTGAGCCGGTGATTAAAAATACCGGTTTTTTTCCTGATGTAGATCCGAAGCGCGTGCGCGAAGAAATGCGCCTTGAGCAGACCGTTTCCCCTGTGCGCCTGCGCCGGGCGATAAAAACCGCCATCGCGGAAACCAATGCGGAGCTGCGCGACTGGCGCGACCTGCAGCTCGACGCCGGTCATGCCACGCTCGCGGATGTTCCTTCCGACGAGCTCGACGGCGAAAGCGTGCGCTGCTTCCACTACTTTAACGCCGTGTGCTCGATGACGACCGCCACGCTTTATGAGCGTTATCGCGGCGTGGATGCGACCAGCAAGGGTGACAAAAAAGCCGACAGCATCGACAGCACCATCGATGAGATGTGGCGTGATATGCGCTGGTCAGTAGCGCGTATTCAGGACAAGGCGCGCTGTATCGTGGGTCAAATCTGATGAAGGTCTGTGCGATGCAGGGCGACACTCTTGACGCGATGTGCGCGCGCTATTACGGGCGCACGGAGGGGGTGGTCGAGACGGTGCTGCAGGCTAACCCCGGTCTGTCTGAGCTGGGCGTCATTCTGCCGCACGGCACGGCGATAGAGCTGCCCGAGACCGACAGCGCACCGAAAACCGAGACGGTGAATTTATGGGACTGAACATGGAAAAAATCACGACGTTTATCGCCTACTGGCTGGCCGTGGGGCTGGCATACTTCGGGGCGATGTCGCCCGAGAAAATGGCGCTTTATGTGGGTAGCGGTTGCGCCATTTTTACCGCGCTGACGAATCTGTGGTTTAAGCGCAAAACCTATCGCTATCTGACCTCACTCGGACTGGATAAGGGGGCGATGCGTGAGCTCAATCATTAAACGCTGCAGTGTGGTCGCCGTGCTGGCACTGGCCGCACTGATGCCTGACTTTCGTCTGCTTAACACCTCGCCCGAGGGGCTGGCGCTGATTGCCGACCTCGAAGGATGTCGCCTGACGCCTTACCAGTGCAGCGCGGGAGTGTGGACGTCAGGCATCGGCCACACTGCCGGTGTCACACCGAAAGGGGAAATCACCGAGCGACAGGCGGCGGCGAACCTTGTCGCGGATGTGCTGAACGTCGAGAAGCATCTCGCGGTCTGCGTGCCGGTGGAAATGCCGCCGCGCGTGTATGACGCGCTGGTCAGTTTTGCCTTCAACGTGGGAACCGGCGCGGCCTGTCGCTCGACGCTGGTCTCGTTTATCAAGCGTCATCAGTGGTGGCAGGCGTGCGACCAGCTCACCCGCTGGGTGTTCGTGAATGGCGTCAGAAACAAAGGGCTTGAGAACCGCCGTGCGCGGGAATGGGCTTACTGTGTGAAGGGGATGCAATGAAAGCGCTGATTATTGTGCTGGCCGGGCTGCTCGCCGTGGTGCTGTGGTTGCGCCACGATAACGCGAATCTGTCCCGCTCGTTTGAGCGAGCGAACCGGGTCGCCAGTGAGCAAAAGACGACTATCGGGATGCTGAAAAACCAGCTTTCCGTGTCGCAACGGATCGCCAGAACGAATGAGGCCGGTCAGGTCAGGCTCGCTGATGAACTGACCGCTGCCGGTGAGCTGGCGGCAAGGCGTGAAGAAACTATAACGAGGCTGATGAATGAAAACGAAGAGCTGCGCCGCTGGTATCGCGCTGATTTGCCTGATGCTGTGCGCCGGTTGCACACCCGCACCGCCTGCGCCTCCGCCGGTCATTGTTTACAGCGCCTGCCCGAAGGTGAGCCTCTGCCCGATGCCGGGAAGTGAACCCGTCACTAACGGCGACCTGAGCGCCGATATTCGCAGGCTTGAGGGCGCGCTGACAGCCTGCGCGCTCAAAGTTGAAACCGTCAAAAACTGTCAGGACAAACTCGATGAAGAAAGCTCACAGCCTGCGCCAGGCGCTCATTGACGCAGTACCGCAGATAAAAACGAATCCCGAAATGATGCGCATCTTTGTCGATGAGGGGAATATCGATGCGCGGCTTGCGGCATCGCTGTCCCACGAAAAGATTTACACCCTGAATGTGATCGTGTGTGACTTTGTCGGCGACCCCGATTTGATTTTCGTGCCGGTGGCCGTCTGGCTGCGTGAGAATCAGCCGGATATCTGCACGACGGAGGAGGGGCGCAAAAAGGGCTATCGCTTCCACATGGATTTGAACGACGGGGACAACGTCGATATCAGTATCAGCCTGCAGCTCACTGAGCGCACGCTCGTCAGGGATGAAAACGGCGCGCTGCACGTCAGCTATGCGCCTGAGCCACCTTTGCCCGAGCCGGTGACGCGACCGACTGAGCTGTATATCAATGGCGAAATGGTGAGCAAATGGGATGAGTGAGTTTAAACCCTTCGACGACAAGCTGGCCGGGCTGATTGGAGCTCTGTCACCGGCGGGACGGCGAAAACTTGCTGCTGAAATTGCGAAGGAACTGCGTAAATCGCAACAGCAGCGTATCAAACAGCAAAAAGCGCCCGATGGCACGCCGTATCAGGCGAGGAAGCGCCAGCCGCTCAGGGCAAAATCGGGACGAATCAAGCGCGCTATGTTTCAGAAGCTGCGCACTGCTCGTTATATGAAAGCCAGTGGCCGCAATGATGTGGCTGTGGTGGAGTTTACCGGCAAGGTGCAGCGTATTGCCCGTGTACACCAGTTTGGACTTAGAGACAGGCCAAGTCCTCACGCTCATGATATGGAGTATCCGGAGCGTCATTTACTTGGGTTTAGTCTTGCTAATGAGAAATTTATAGAGGATTTGATTGCTGAGCATTTAAGAACAGTAAGTTAAATTAACATGCTGTTGCTCTTGGAAAGGGGCGGTGCTTGAATTCTTTGTGTACCGCACTTTTAACTGCGAAATTTTTTTGTTGATCTTTTAATTGTCTTTGGCGATTATGGTCTTGTTAACAAAGGAGATTTTATGTCTAATGCGTCGTTGGTTGCCACTTTGGGATTTATTCAAGAAATAATCAAAAGAATGGCTGCAAATTCATTATTTATTAAAGGATGGTGTATATCTCTTTCAGGTATAGTAGTTGTGTTGGGTAAAAAAGAATATGATAGTGATTACTTGGCTCAGATTTTTCTGGGATTGATTGTATTCGGTTTCTTTTTTAGTCTTTTAGATGCTTATTACTTAAATCAAGAAAGAATATTTAGAAATGAATACAATAGAAAGGTAAATGCATTAGCTGATTTGAGTGAGAAGTCTAATTTGACAATAATATCACTCGAGCAAAAGAAGGTTGGTTTTTTTAGAGCTTTTTTTTCAATTAGCGTAGTTCCATTTTATGTGCTCGTTATCGGTGTTGGTTATTTCATTGCTAGAGGGTGCTTGTAATGCTAAATTGTTATGAAATAGAAGTTGATGATTTAAATATTCCTGTTGAACACGAGCTTGAATATGATACAGAAAATATTGGTAAAAGACTAAAAGAAATAATAAAGTTTCAGGCTGTTAATGGCGGTGAGATTGCTATGGTTGAGCATAAAGAATTGCTCGATGAGTGGTTTCCTGATGCTGGATGCCATATTTTCATCTCCCATAGTCACAAGGATAAAGGGCTTGCAATTGCCATAGCAAACAAAATTCATAAAAAATATGGTGTTAAATCTTTCATTGATTCTGAATTCTGGGGGTATGTAGACAAAGCTATATATGAAATAAATTCTGAATTTAGCCGTAGCCTTGGCGATGAGAATTATCTCGACTATGAAAAATGTATGAGAGTAGCAAGCAATTTTTATCTTATTCTGTCTAACGCTCTTACTGATGGGATATTTCATAGTGATAGTTTTTGGTTTATAAATAGTGGTAATGCTTTTGATGCGGTAAATAAGGCATCTGAAGGAACGTATTCACCATGGTTATATACTGAGTTAAACTATACAAAAACTGTGGCTTTATCCCCTCATCCTAAACGACCAGTTATGATTTTGGAAAGTGCAGGTTTAGAGTCCATGGGTAATGATGGATGGATTATTAAATCTGCTAGCAGAAATTTTTCCGTTAGGTTTACACCTGAAAAATCGCACCTAACGAAAGTTAGTAGTGAATCATTAAAGGATGTTCTTTATGATGAAGAGGCATTTGCTCAGGGAAACGACGAACAAATTTTCAAAAATCTAGATCTCATTTATTCAAAATTTGCTTGATGGTCGCGTTATTTATAAGGCTTATTAGGGGGGTATTAACTGCCCCTAAACTCATTATGAAATCATGGTGGGATAAGCTTGTAGATCATTAATAAATACTACTTGGCCTCGGTCCTTTGTTGCTTCACCTTATTTAAGTTTCAGCGCAGCGAAAGAACCTAGTAACCGATAGTTGTATCACTCATCACAAAACCTGCCTCAGTTGCCGCTGGCCTTGCCCGGCGGCATCCTTTCCTCATGAATAATTTAACTTCTCTGCAGGATATCGCCCGGGCGATCCGCAACCTCATCCGCACCGGCATCGTGACCGACATCGACCCCGCCGAGGGGCTCTGTCGTGTCCAGACCGGCGGGATGAAAACCACGTGGCTTAACTGGCTGACCTCTCGCGCCGGTCGCTCGCGGGTGTGGTGGGCTCCGTCCGTTGGTGAGCAGGTGCTGATCCTTGCCATTGGCGGCGAGCTCGACACCGCCTTTGTGCTGCCCGGCATTTTCTCGGATGACCATCCCGCGCCGTCTGCCTCACTTGATGCGTTTCACGTCGCCTTTCCTGACGGGGCGGTTATCGAGTACGAACCCGACACCGGGTCGCTCACCGTGTCCGGTATCAAAACCGCCAACGTCACCGCGTCGGATTCCATTACCGCCACCGTGCCGGTGGTGCTGGTTAAAGCTGAAACCCGCATCACCCTCGATACACCCGAGGTGGTGTGTACCAACAAGCTCATCACCGGCTCACTCGAAGTGCAGAAGGGCGGGACGATGACAGGCGATATCACGCACACCGGCGGGAAATTTATCTCTAACGGCGTGCAGGCGGATGACCACGCACACGGCAATGTGCAGAGCGGCGGGAGCTGGACGAAGGAGACCAAATGACAGTGCGTTATCTGGGCATGAACAGCCAGACCGGGCTCAGTATTTCTGAGGCCGACCATATCAGGCAGAGCGTGCGCGACATTCTGGTCACGCCGGTTGGCTCGCGGGTGATGCGCCGCGAATACGGCTCGCTTCTTTCAGCGCTGATTGACCAGCCGCAGACCCCGGCGTTGCGCCTGCAGATTATGGCCGCGTGTTACTCCGCGATCCAGAAGTGGGAGCCGCGCGTCACCCTTTCGACCATCACCTTTGAGCACGGGGAGGATGACGGGGCGCTGTATGTTGATATTACCGGCACGCGCCCGATGTCGGGCCAGACCTTTTCACTCACTATTCCACTGAGTTAAACGCTATGGCTATTGTTGACCTGAGCCAGCTCGCCGCGCCCGATGTCGTGGAAGAGCTGGATTTTGAAACCATTCTGAGCGAACGAAAAGCGACGCTTGTCTCGCTTTATCCCGAAGACCAGCAGGAGGCGGTCGCGCGCACGCTGACGCTTGAATCTGAGCCGATTGTGAAGCTGCTGCAGGAGAACGCGTATCGTGAAGTCATCTGGCGTCAGCGCGTCAATGAGGCCGCGCGTGCGGTCATGCTGGCCTATGCCGCCGGTGCTGACCTCGACCAGATAGGGGCGAATTCCAGCGTTGAACGCCTCGTGATCACACCTGCAGACGAGACCACGCTGCCGCCGACACCTGCGGTGATGGAATCGGACACCGACTATCGCCTGCGTATCCAGCAAGCCCCCGAGGGACTGAGTACCGCAGGCTCTACCGGGGCATATCAGTTTCATGGCCGCAGCGCCGACGGGCGGGTCGCGGATATTTCCGTTATAAGCCCGGAAGCGGCCTGCGTCACCGTGTCGGTATTGTCCCGCGAGAATAATGGCGCAGCGTCCGACGAGCTGCTGGCCGTGGTGCGTGCCGCGCTGAATGACGAGGACGTGCGACCGGTCGCTGATCGCGTGACCGTCCAGTCAGCGACCATTGTCGACTACACCATCGACGCGGCGCTTTACCTTTACCCCGGCCCCGAAAGCGAGCCGGTGCTCAGTGCCGCAAAAGCGAAGCTGCAGACCTATATCAGCGCACAGCACCGGCTCGGGCGGGATATTCGCAAGTCAGCCATCTATGCCGCGCTCCACGTCGAGGGTGTGCAGCGTGTCGAGCTGGCCGCGCCCGTGGCCGATATCGTGCTCGATGATACGCAGGCGTCTTTCTGCACCGCGTACAGCGTGACGATCGGGGGTAACGATGAGTAATAACCGACTGCTGCCGGTCGGCTCGTCACCGCTTGAGGTGGCGGCGGCACGTGCCTGTGCAGATATCGAAAATACCCCTGTCCCGCTGCGCCGTCTGTGGAACGCCGACACCTGCCCGGCAAATCTGCTGCCGTGGCTTGCCTGGGCGTTTTCTGTTGACCGCTGGGATGAAAACTGGCCGGAAGAAACGAAACGCGAGGTGATCCGCGCGGCGTGGTTTATCCATGCGCACAAAGGGACGATTGGTGCGGTGCGCCGTGTGGTCGAGCCGCTCGGGTATCTGATTAACGTGACGGAATGGTGGGAAACGAACGACCCGCCCGGCACATTCCGCCTCGATATCGGCGTGTTAGAGACCGGCATCACCGAGGAAATGTATTACGAAATGGAGCGGCTGATTGCCGATGCCAAACCCGCGAGCCGACATCTTATCGGCCTGAATATTATTCAGGATATTCCGGGGCATCTGTATTACGGCGCACTGACCTATGACGGCGATATCACCACGGTTTACCCCGGATAAGTGAGAGCACAATGACAGTAAAATATAAAACCGTTATCACCAAAGCCGGTGCGGAAAAGCTGGCGGCGGCGAACGTCCCGAACGGCAAGAAAGTCAATTTCGCGGCGATGGCCGTCGGGGATGGCGGCGGCAAACTGCCCGAACCGAACGCCAGCCAGACAAAGCTGGTCAATGAGGTCTGGCGTCATGCGCTGAACAAAATCAGCCAGGACAAAAAACAGAAAAATTATGTCGTCGCGGAGCTGGTTATTCCCCCTGAGACCGGCAGTTTCTGGCTGCGTGAAATGGGACTTTACGACGACACCGGCACGCTGATTGCGGTCGGTAATATGGCGGAGAGCTATAAGCCCGAGCTGGCGGAAGGGTCAGGGCGCGCGCAGACCCTGCGGATGGTAATCATGGTGAGCGATATCGAGACGGTCGAGCTGTCCATCGATACCACGCTTGTGATGGCGACGCAGGATTATGTCGACGACAGACTCGCGGAGCATGAGCAGTCACGCCGCCATCCGGACGCCACGCTGAAAGAAAAGGGTTTCACGCAGTTAAGCAATGCCACCGACAGCACGTCTGAGACGCTCGCCGCGACGCCGAAAGCGGTTAAGGCAGCGTATGACCTTGCTGACGGGAAATATACGGCTCAGGACGCCACCACAAAGCAGAAGGGCATTGTCCAGCTCAGTAGTGCGACCGACAGCACCTCGGAAGCGCTGGCGGCGACCCCAAAGGCGGTAAAGGCCGTTAATGATGAACTGACCAACGTGAAGGAGCGTCTCGGAACGGCATCAAAGGCGGATGTTGTGACATCGTTGACGGACACGACAGCCGGGCGGGTGCCGGTTGTCGGCTGGCAGGGGCTGGGCGGTGCTGCCAGAAATGCAACCGCTGCAAAAGAAACCGTTGCTTCATTCTGGCGCGATGCCGTTGAGGTCAAGTCTGGCATCACTATCCCGTTCGACGGTACGCCAACAACCAATTATTTTGCCATTGACGGTGCTAACCATCATGCCTATATCGGGCGTCAGAGAGCTGGCGCCGGGATTTCGTGGGTGAAGCTGTACAGCGAATATAACAAACCCACGGCTGCGGATGTTGATGCCGTTTCGGCATCTCAGGGCGGGACATTCCAGAAAGGCATAGCTGTTAAAGGCAATGGCGCAGCGGTAGCGCTGTGGCCGCTTGCTGATGGTCAGTCAACTTATCTTCTGGGCAAGGATTACAACGGGGATAACGTATTTTATGTGGGGCGGGGAGGCGCAAATTATCATGTTTCGCTTTTTAACTATAAGGGCGGAACTGGATTAGTTTTAGGTGAAGATGGTTCTATTTCAGTAAACACAGCTAATGGCAGGGCCGTTAATGTGAGTGGCCCTATGAAAGCCACGGGCGAAATGCAAAGCTCAAGCGCTAATAGTTTCCGAATAGCTTTCGGGAGTTATGGCACCTTCTGGCGAAATGATGGCAATAATTTTTATTTCATGCAGACCAACAGCGGTGACGTATGGGGGGGGTACAGCAGTTTACGCCCCTTTACGGTAAGCCTCTCGACGGGGAGGGTATCTATCGGGCATGGTCTTAATGTGGTCGGTCAGGCATTGCCGACTGATTACGGCAACTTCGACGCACGCTATCAGACAAAGGGGAGTTATGCCGCGCCGAACACCGCTTCCAGAGGGGCAAACGGCTGGTTACAGGATGCCAGCACCGGCCTGATTTATCAGTGGTGTCAGGGGGCGACGGTCAGTAATGAGGCAAACCACACGGTGACGTTCCCTAAAGCGTTTCCCTCGGCATGTCTGTTTGTATCAGTCGGTACGTTAAACGTGAGTAATAACGACAATGCCGAGCAGATTTATCACCTTGTTTCAAAAACAACGGCGAACTGCGTCGTTAAACCGAATCGGGCATACGGCAGCAATGGCAGTGTTGCGCCGCTGGTCTGGGCTGTGGGGTACTAAATGAACGGATATTATTACAGTGCTGGAATTGGCGGTTTTCTGTATGAGGGGGACCGTCCTGAGTTTGAGGCGGCGGCAGGCTGGCCTGCCGATGCGGTCGCGATTTCTGACCGCTGGTATCAGCATTTAATCGACGGCCAGACCAAAGGCAAAATGATTGTCCCGAATGAGCAAGGCAAGCCGGTGCTGAAAGCCATCGAGCCGGATTATCCGGCAATGGCAGAACTGCAGAAACAACAAATTATCAGTGATGCGATGCAGTCCGTGAGCGTGATTCAGCTCAAGCTGCAGGCCGGTCGCACCCTTACCGAATCTGAATCAGCCACGCTGGCCGCTGTGCTGGATTACATCGATGAGGTTGAAAATATCGATACGGCAGCGGTGGTGAGTCAGGTCGACTGGCCGCAAATGATCCGTTAATTCAGAGCCCTCCACCCGGATGGCTTTTTACTGGTTGTGCCATTACCCCGCCAACGCCCTTTCATCGCGCCAGTCGCGCGCACAACAGAAAATAGTGGCTCCACTTCACCACGGAGTTTAACGGATGAGCGACTATCATCACGGCGTGCAGGTCATCGAGATTAACGACGGCGTGCGCACCATTTCCACCGTCTCAACGGCCATCATCGGCATGGTCTGCACGGCCAGCGATGCTGACGAAAAGGCATTCCCGCTCAATGAGCCGGTACTGATTACCAGCGTGCAAACCGCTATCGGTAAAGCCGGTAAACAGGGCACGCTTTCACAATCCCTGCAGGCCATCGCCGACCAGTGCAAACCGGTCATTGTCGTCGTGCGCGTGGCCGAAGGTGTCGACGACCCCGACGACCCGGACGCGGCACAGAAAGAAACGATTTCGAACATCATCGGCACCACGGACGAAAACGGGAAATATACCGGCCTGAAAGCGCTGCTGACGGCGCAGACCGTCACCGGCGTTAAGCCGCGCATTCTCGGTGTGCCGGGGCTGGATACGCAGGAAGTGGCGACCGCGCTCGCGTCTACCGGTCAGAGCCTGCGCGCCTTTGGCTATATCAGTGCGTGGGGCTGCAAAACCATTTCTGAAGCCATCGACTACCGCAAGAATTTCAGCCAGCGTGAGCTGATGGTTATCTTCCCTGATTTTCTGGCATGGGACACCACGACAAACGCGACGGAAACCGCCTGGGCGACGGCACGCGCGCTCGGCCTGCGTGCCAAAATCGACCAGACCGTCGGCTGGCATAAAACCCTGTCTAACGTCGGCGTGAATGGCGTCACCGGCGTCAGTGCCTCGGTCTCATGGGATTTGCAGGAACCGGCGACCGACGCGAACCTGCTGAATCAGGCCGGTGTCACGACGCTGATTCGCAACGACGGCTTTAAGTTTTGGGGAAACCGCTGTTGCTCGGATGACCCGCTTTTCCTGTTTGAGAACTACACCCGCACCGCGCAGGTGCTGGCCGACACCATGGCGGAGGCGCACGCGTGGGCGATGGATAAGCCCATCACTGCGACGCTTATCCGCGACATCGTCGCCGGTATCAACGCCAAATTCCGCGAGCTCAAAACCAACGGCTATATCGTCGATGGCTCCTGCTGGTACGACCCGGAGTCGAACGACACCGCGACCCTCAAAGTGGGGAAACTGTATATCGATTACGACTACACCCCCGTCCCGCCGCTGGAAAACCTGACCCTGCGCCAGCGCATCACCGACACCTATCTGGCGAACCTGTCGGACTCGGTCAACAGCTAAGGAGCTGCAAGCATGGCATTACCGCGCAAGCTTAAATATCTGAATATGTTCAATGACGGCCTCAGTTACATGGGCGTCGTGGAATCCGTCACCCTGCCGAAGCTGACCCGCAAATTTGAGAAGTATCGCGGCGGCGGGATGCCGGGCTCGGTATCAATTGACCTCGGTCTCGATGACGACGCGCTGTCGCTTGAGTGGACACTCGGTGGTCTGCCCGACGTTGACCTGTGGGCGCAGTACGCCTCGCCGGGTGCTGACAGCGTGCCGCTGCGTTTTACCGGCTCTTACCAGCGTGATGACACTGGCGCGATTTCTGCCGTTGAGGTGGTGATGCGTGGCCGTCACAAAGAGTACGACGGCGGCGAAAACAAGCAGGGCGAAAGCGGGACGACCAAAATGTCGACCGAATGCTCCTACTACCAGCTCACGATTGACGGGAAAGAAGTCATCGAGATTGACGTGATTAACATGGTGCTGAAAGTGGACGGCGTCGACCGTCTGGCTGAGCACCGCAGGGCGATTGGCCTGTAACCCCTGACCCGGTCAGCGAGGCTGGCCGGTCACTTAACTTTGAAGAGATAAACATCATGGAAAACACCAAAGAAATCGACGCTACCAAAACCGAAAACCCGAACGTTGTGATCCTCGATACGCCACTGATGCGCGGCGAGCAGAAAATCGGGCAAATCACCCTGACCAAACCGAACGCGGGAACCCTGCGCGGTGTGTCGCTGGCGGCGCTGGCGCAGTCTGACGTCGATGCGCTGATTAAGGTGCTGCCGCGCATGACCTGGCCGTCACTCACCGAGCATGAGGTCTCGCGTCTCGATGTGTCCGACCTGATTTCGCTCGCCGGTAAGGTGGTCGGTTTTTTGTCGCCTGTTTCGGAACGCTAGAATTTCACAAAGACCTGTCGGTTGATGACCTGATGGCGGATATCGCGGTGGTTTTTCACTGGCCGCCATCAGAGCTGAATTCCCTGAGCGTGACCGAGCTCTTCACGTGGCGCGAGAAAGCGCTGCAACGTAGCGGAAACCATCATGAGCAATAATGTCAGACTTGAGGTGCTGCTGAACGCAGTCGACCGGGCAAGCCGACCGCTTAAGGCTATCCAGACCGCCAGCAAATCCCTTTCGGGCGATATCCGCAATTCACAGAAAAACCTGCGCGACCTTAACGCGCAGGCGTCCCGCATTGACGGATTCAGGAAAGCGAGCGCGCAGCTCGCCGTGACCGGCCAGTCACTCAGCAAGGCGAAACAGGAAGCGGCGGCGCTGGCCGTCCAGTTTAAAAACACCCAGACCCCGACACTCGCGCAGGCGCGCGCGCTGGAAGCGGCAAAGAAATCCGCTGCTGACCTGCAGCTCAAATATAACGGGCTCAGGCACTCGGTGCAGCGCCAGCGCACGGAGCTCGCACAGGCCGGGATAAATACCCGCAGCCTGTCAGCCGATGAGCGCCGCCTGAAAGGCAGTATCAGCGAGACAACCGCACAGCTCAACCGTCAGCGCGACGCACTGGCGCGGGTCAGTCAGCAACAGGCCAGACTGAGTGCGGTAAAAAAACGCTATGAATCCGGGCAACAGCTCGCCGCCGGTGCGCGTAATGCCGGGATGGTCGGCGTGGGTGTGGCGGCCGCCGGGCTTTATGGCGCATCACGGTTTATCGCGCCGGGTATTGGTTTTGATAAACAGATGTCAGGTACACAGGCGATCCTCGGTCTTGATAAGGGCGATGACAAACTCGCGGCCATTCGAAAACAGGCGCGTGATATCGGTGCGACCACGGCCTTTTCACCGGGTGATGTGGCGCGCACGCAGACCACGCTCGCACGCTCGGGCTATAACGCCGACGATGTGCTGGCGGCGACCGGCTCGACCGTCAACCTGAGCCTTGCGGCGGATGTCGATATTGCCGAAGCCGCCGACATCATTACCAACATGCAGTCAGCGTTTAACCTGTCGACAACCGAGATTGAGCGCGTCGCGGATGTGATGACCAAGGGCTTTACGTCATCCAATACTGGCCTTGTCGAGCTGGGCGAGGCGATGAAATATGTCGCGCCGATTGCGGAAGCGGCCGGAGCGAGCATTGAAGACACGACATCGATGCTCGGTATTCTGGCGGATAACGGGATTAAAGGCTCGATGGCCGGGACCGGTGCGAGCGCCATTTTCAACCGCCTGCAGGCACCGATGGGCAAAGCGGTTGATGCTATCTCAGAGCTGGGCGTGCAAACCCGCGACGGCAAAGGGAACATGCTGCCGGTCGAGAAAATCCTCAAAGATATTCATAAATCCTTTGTCAAAAACAAGCTCGGCACGGCGGAGCAGGGCGAATACCTGAAAGTCATCTTTGGTGAAGTGGCAATGAAGGGCGCGATTAAGCTCGTCGCCGCTGCCGGTGATGGCTCGCTTGCCAGCAAACGCCAGCAAATCGGGGATTCGAAAGGAACCACGGAGCGGATAGCCAAAATCCAGACCGACAACCTCGACGGGGATTTGAAAAACCTGCAGTCGGCTTATGAAGATTTGCAGATTGAGGTGTTCGATAAAGAGAACTCCGCGCTGCGTCGCCTGACGGTTTCCGTGACCGATATGCTCGGTAAGGTCGCCGCCTGGGCGAAAGCGAATCCTGAGCTCACGCAAACCATTTTCAGTGTGACTGCCGGTGCGCTGGCTCTGGTCGGCGTACTGGGCGGGATTGGCCTGATTGCGTGGCCGGTCATCGCGGGGATTAACGGCATCATCGCCGCTGCGGGTCTGCTGGGTGGGATTTTTTCGGTTGTGGGTAGCGCGATTGTCGCAGCTCTTGGTGCAATCTCTCTGCCGGTGGTGGCGGTGGCCGCTGCTGTCGTGGCAGGTGCGCTGCTCATCTATAAATACTGGGAGCCGATAAGCGCCTTTTTCTCGGGCGTGGTGGAGGGGCTCAAAGCGGCCTTTGCGCCGGTCGGGGAAATGTTTGCCCCGCTCGCGCCGGTGTTTGACGCTATTGCGGAAAGACTCGGTGTCGTCTGGAAGTGGTTTAAAGACCTGCTTGCGCCAGTGAAAGCCACGCAGGAGACGCTCGACAGCTGCAAAAATGTCGGGGTGGCCTTTGGTAAGGCGCTGGCGGATGCGCTGATGTTACCACTCAATATCTTTAACAGCATAAGCGGCAAAGTCAGCTGGCTGCTGGAAAAGCTCGGGGTGGTGAAAAAGGAATCCAGCGACCTTGACCAGACGGCGGCGAAAGCAGACAAGGCTGCGCCGGGTGGCGGGTACATCCCGCAGACCGCAGGGTATGGTGGTTATCAGGCTTACCGGCCAGTGACGGCCTTTGCCGGGCAGTCCTATATCGACCAGAGCAAAAGCGAGTACCACTTTAACCTGCAGGGTGGGGGAGCGCCGGGCAGTGACCTCGACCGCCAGCTGCGCGAGGCCGTCGAAAAAGTCGACCGTGAAAAACGGGCGCGCCAGCGCTCCAGCATGAGACACGATTAAGGGAGGGAAACACATGCTAATGGTGCTGGGCTTTTTTGTGTTTGAACGGCATACCCTGCCGTATCAGTCTATGCAGTATTCGAAGGATTACCGCTGGGCGTCTAATGACCGCATCGGCAAGTCACCGGCGTATCAGTTTCTCGGGGAGGGGGAAACCTCCCGCACCCTGTCAGGCACGCTTTACCCTGAAATCACCGGCGGTCGCCTGTCGCTGACGGCGGTCGAACTGATGGCAAACGAGGGGCGCGCGTGGCCGCTGATTGACGGGACGGGTCTTATCCTCGGGATGTATGTCATCGAGAAAGTAACCCATACGCACACCGAGTTTTTCAGCGATGGCCAGGCGCGCAAAATCGACTTTAGCCTGTCGCTGAAACGCGTCGATGATTCTGTCGCGGCCATTTATGGCGACCTGAAAACGCAGGCTGATAATCTGGTCACGTCTGCCGGTGACTGGCTCGGAGGGCTGGCGGGATGATAACGGGAATGAACGTGCAGGCCGGGGCGAAGATAGCCCCGGCGTTTATGCTCAAGCTGGATAACGAGGATATCACGCAGGATTTTAGTGACCGCCTTATTAGCCTGACCATGACCGACAATCGCGGATTCGAGGCCGACCAGCTCGATATCGAGCTCGATGACACTGACGGCCAGATAGCAATGCCGCCGCGCGGAGCTACGTTGACGCTGTGGTTAGGATGGCAGGATTCCGCGCTGATAAAAAAAGGGACGTTCACGGTCGATGAAATCGAGCACCGGGGCGCGCCCGATACGCTGACCATCCGGGGGCGTAGTGCGGATTTTCGTGGGACGCTGAACTCACGCCGCGAGCAGTCATGGCATGACACCACGCTCGGGGTAATTGTCGATACCATCGCGCAGCGTAACAAACTCACGGCCAGCGTCGCTGAGACCCTGAAAGCGATCGCCGTGCCGCATATCGACCAGTCACAGGAATCCGACGCGGCGTTTCTTTCCCGACTGGCTGACCGAAACGGTGCGTCGGTTTCTGTCAAAGCGGGAAAACTGTTATTTCTGAAAGCCGGTAGCGGCAAGGTGGCCAGTGGCAAACCCATCCCGCAGATGACCGTCGAGCGTGGCGACGGCGACCGGCATCAGTTCGCCATTGCAGATCGTGAGGCGTACACCGGCGTCACAGCGAAATGGCTGCATACCAAAGACCCGAAACCGCAAAAGCAAAAGGTGAAGCTGAAACGCAAGCCGAAGGTGCAGCACCTGCGCGCACTGCAGCACCCGAAAGCCGTCAAAGCACCGGCAAAGAGCCAGGCGAAAAAGGAGCAGGAGGCGCGCGAGGGTGAGTATATGGCCGGTGAGTCTGACAACGTGCTGGAGCTCACGACAATCTACGCAACAAAGGCGCAGGCGATGCGCGCAGCTCAGGCGAAGTGGGACAAGTTGCAGCGCGGCGTGGCGGAGTTTTCGATTACGCTCGCCACTGGGCGGGCAGATTTATTTCCTGAAACGCCGGTTGCGGTGAAAGGCTTTAAGCGCGTTATAGACGAGCAGGCGTGGATAATCAGCCGGGTGGTGCATAACCTCAACGGGAACGGCTACACGACAGGCTTAGAGCTTGAGGTGAAGGTGTCAGACATTGAGTATGAGAGTGAAGAAACTGAATAGAAAAATGAATGTATCTATTTGTTTTATATGTATAAAGTGAGTAAAATTAACGCATCGGAATCTTTAAGAGGTGCTCACCATGTTTCACTGTCCAAAATGCCATCACGCTGCCCACGCGCGCACAAGTCGATATTTCTCTGATACCACGAAGAAGCGTTATCATCAGTGTACAAATATCAACTGCAGTTGCACCTTTGTCACGACCGAGACCCTTTCACGTTTTATCGTTTCGCCGGGTGAGGTCGTGCCAGCACCACCGCATCCGACAACGTCAGGCCAGCAACAAATCCACTGGATGTGACCATAAGATAGCCCCGCCTATGCGGGGATATCTATTTTTTTAGTTGATAAAACATCATTAATTACTAATAATCTCATTGCGAATAACTTATTGATAAAGACTCGGGTTTATTGAAGTGAGTGTGTATAATATGTAAATACGTGTTCGCTATTGCTTAGCTGCATTCAAAAATAATTTCCGCTAAAATTCTTTGCTTGATTCCGATTAGAAAATTTGTTGCCACACATGTCGGTTTCTTGAGTTCACCTTTTGACTCTAGCCAATGGAGAAAAAATGAAACATATTAAAGTAAGTACGCTTAATGAGTTGGAAGCGTTGATTGACGAATTTGGTCAAGACGTACTGTTTAGGGGGCAACTTACTCATTATGGTGAACCTGGAGAACCATCCGTTATCGCTTCATTTGATCGGCAGGATTGTATTCCAACAGAAACAATTAAATGGTCCCGCTATGCGAGCAAGGTTCTTGAGGTGCTAATTGGTGAGCATGTCAATGACATAGGTTATGTTCAGGCACTTTTGCAACATTATGGATGGAGGTCATTTTATGTTGACTGCTCTTCAAGTCCTGCTGTAAGTGCATGGTTTGCTAGCCATAAGTATACCGAATCACCCAGCATCGATATGTGTGAAGATTGTGATGAAAACTTTCTATGGGAAAGAAAAAAATACGCTAGTTATGTCTATGAGGAGGGTGAAGGACACCTTTATGTGATTGATAAATCGATGGCTAATGAGGTGGGGCTCATAGATCTCGCCACGTTAACAATTAAGGCGTTTCATCCTCGAACTGAAGCGCAAAAGGCGTGGCTCTTGGGACCCACGATGGGAAATGCCGTTCCAAAAAATTGCTTCATTGCTCAAATAACTGCAAGTAGAGCTATTTTTCGTGATTATGCAGCCTTACATGGTTTAACGAAAACTGATTCTCTTTTCCCGTCAGTGTCAAAAGACCCCATTCTCAAAGCACTTTTAGATTTGCCATGGAGAGAAATAGAGTCATTACGTGATCCGGAGTTCCCTGTGCCTGTATTTAAACGTGCGCTTGAAATACCTGAGTATCAGGATAGTTTTAAAAAAATTGCGTCACCAGATACAGCATTTTATCAAGGCGGTAAAATTAGTGAAATTTTCATGTCGATTGATACGATTAAAGGTGAACTGACAGGGGGAACAGTTGTTTCAGCTCCGGGGGTAATTATTTTTGGAACTGCACCAGCCGAAATCCCAATGAGATTTCCTAAAATCGAAAAAATGATTGAAGGTAAAACCTACCTTGCATTCGAAATCGATGAAATTATTAAGCATCCCGGCATGGGCCGTAGTGTCGTTTACCAAAAAGGGATAGGTATAATCAACCATGCGCAGGATCTTTTTGAGGTTTGTGAGTTGGTGGTCATGCATCCTGGATTAGAGATGACAAACGCTGGTTTATGCCCTGGATGGTATTACCGCAGACAACCTTCTGGCTTATGGGAGCGTGAGCATAACGATAATGAATGTGACTGCAAAAACGACAGTATTCATCAACGACATATTTCAGCTCTTATTATAGCTGAGCATGAACTTCGTTAACTTTAGCGAAAACGGTTTAATTAATGGATTTCTGTTCGCTGAGGGCTGAAATTTGCTCATCAAGAGTAAGCCCCGCTATTGCAGGGCTTCTTGTATCGATGTGGTCAACATGTGGACATGACCTGAAATTTTGGTATCAATGCAATCGTGATGACGATATAGGAAAAGCGCCTGCGGGAGCCTTCCCCCTCACATCAAAACACTTTCTTGAACGGTCTGACCGTCACTTTCTCATAAACCCCTGCCGCGACGTACGGGTCTGCTTCGGCCCAGGACTGTGCAGCTTCCAGCGATTCAAACTCCGCAATGACCGTAGAACCGCTAAAGCCAGCCGCACCGGGATCGTTGCTATCCACTGCGGGCATCGGGCCGGCGGTCAGTAATTTTCCTTCGTCATGTAACAGTTGCAGACGCGCGAGATGGGCAGGGCGCACGGAAAGTCGTTTTTCCAGAGAATCGGCAACATCTTCAGCGTAAATCACGTAAAGCACGGCGGAGCTCCTTAGCCATAAAAAGTGTCAATTACGTTATGTGAAAGCATCGATGACTGCAATGTAAAGATAACGACCTTGTTAAAACCATAACAAAGATGCGCCTTTTTTGGCCTCGCGAGCAGTTAAATCGCGAGAAGATGGAGTGTCTTATTGAATATGATTGCTATTTGCATTTAAAATCAGGGTCTGGTTTTTTAACTGTAACGATTATGACTTCGATGACCCTCGATTTACCTCGCCGCTTTCCCTGGCCGACGCTACTGTCCGTTGTGATCCACGGCGCTGTCGTGGCGGCGCTGCTCTACACTTCGGTTCATCAGGTTATTGAAATGCCAGCACCTGCGCAGCCGATTTCTGTGACGATGGTGTCGCCAGCAGATCTGGAGCCGCAGGTGGTTCCGCCTCCGCCGGAGCCGGTTGTCGAGCCTGAGCCAGAACCAGAACCTGAAGTTGTTCCGGAACCGCCGAAAGAAGCGCCCGTGGTGATCCACAAGCCGGAGCCAAAACCTAAGCCGAAGCCAAAACCGAAGCCGGTGAAGAAGGTCGAGGAGCGTCCGAAGCGTGAAGAGCGTCCGGTCGAACCCCGCGCGGTACAGTCAACCCAGAACACCGCACCCGCGAAACCGGTCATGAATAGTTCGCCGACGACGGCGAAGCCGGTGGTGTCTGCTCCTTCCGGCCCGCGCGCGATGAGCCGCAATCAGCCGCAGTATCCTGCGCGTGCACAGGCCCTGCGTATTGAGGGGCGTCTGCGTGTGAAGTTTGACGTGACCGCGGATGGCCGTGTCGATAACGTCGAAGTGCTCTCGGCGCAACCAGCAAACATGTTCGAGCGAGAAGTGAAAGCCGCGATGCGTAAATGGCGCTACGAGCCTGGCAAGCCGGGGAATGGACTTATCGTTAACATCGTCTTCCGCCTGAACGGCGGGGCGCAGATGGAATAAACAAGAAAGCCTCCAGATGGAGGCTTTTTTTATACCTGTGGCAGTGGGCGAGGTTTGCCCTGATTGTCCACCGCGACATAGATAAACAGCGCTTCAGTCGCCTTGTAGCGCTGGCCAATCGGCTCGGAAGAGACCTTCTTTACCCAGACTTCAATGTTGATCG
>Ga0207713_1000636_pt1 | contig 34132 bp, 33 predicted proteins | sample KBSS64metaG_FD_184404 | JGI IMG/M metagenome (GOLD analysis project Ga0207713, IMG submission 184404) | Switchgrass rhizosphere microbial communities from Kellogg Biological Station, Michigan, USA - KBS S6-4 metaG (SPAdes) (version 2) | ecosystem: Host-associated > Plants > Roots > Rhizosphere >... | reverse complement strand
GGCCTTTCTTCAGCAGATACTCCGGCGCGGCGCACAGCACCATGCGGTGTTCTCCCAGCTTTCTGGCGACCAGCACGCTGCTGTCCTGAAGCGTGCCGTTACGCACCGCCATATCAAACCCTTCCTCCACCAGATCCACCACGCGGTCGCTGAATGACATTTCCAGTTCAAGCCCGGGGTGTTCCTGCGCCAGCGCTATCAGCAGCGGGGCGACACACTGGCGACCAAACAGCACCGGCATGGCAACGCGCAGGCGACCGCTGACCTGCTGTTTCCCTGTTTCAAGCAGCGATTCCGCACCCCGAATCTCCTCCAGCGCGCGCAGGCAGCGTTCATAAAAAAGGGCGCCGTTATCGGTCAGACTCTGGCTGCGGGTGGTGCGGTGAAAAAGACGTACCCCCAGCCGCTCTTCAAGGCGGGCAATGCTTTTTCCTACCGCCGAGCGTGACAAATGCAGACGGATGGCGGCCTGCGCAAAACTACCCGCCTCAACGGCGGCCACAAAAACAGGAATATCCTTCAGCGTATCGGTCATGGATTGTATCTATTCTGGCGTCAATAAAGAGAAAACTTATCGCCACTGGCGACGGTTAGTCAACGGTAGACTGTCAGGACTAAAGCTCATCTGATGGCAGGAGAAATAAAATGACAGAGACAATGCAACGCTGGTCCATGGACGCCCTCGGGCGCGAGAACCTCAGGCTGACTCAGGCACCCGTTCCACAGCCCGGCCCGGGTGAAGTGCGCGTGCGGGTGAAGGCCGTAGCGCTTAACTATCGCGATAAAATGGTTGTTGAAGGCACAATGCCGATCCCGCTTTCCTTCCCCTTTACCCCGGCGTCTGACATGGCGGGCGTGGTGGACAGCATTGGTGAAGGCGTTACGCGCTTCAAACCCGGCGCGCGCGTCATCTCAACCTTCTTCCCTGAGTGGATCGACGGTAAGCCGCAGGCGGACGCGCGCAATCTGCCCTATAAAACGTCCGGCGGATACTTCCAGGGCATGTTGGCCGAGTATGTGATTGTGAAGGAGGACGCGCTGGCGGCCTCTCCGGAGACTCTGGATGACGCCGAGGCCAGCACCTTACCCTGCGCAGGGCTTACCGCCTGGTTTGCGCTGGTGGAGCGCGGCCAGCTGCGCGCCGGGCAATCGGTGCTGGTGCAGGGCACGGGCGGCGTAGCGATATTCGCTCTGCAAATTGCAAAAGCGCACGGGGCGGAGGTGTTTGTCACCTCGGGGAGCGATGAAAAACTGACGCTGGCCAAAAAACTGGGCGCTAATCAGGGCATCAACCGGCTGAAAGGCGACTGGGCTGAAAATACGCTGGCGCTCACGCAGGATCGCGGCATCGACCATATTATCGAGACCGTAGGGGGAGAGAACCTGAAGCATTCCCTGCGCGCCGTTGCCGTTCACGGACGTATCTCCGTTATCGGCGTGCTGGCCGGGACGGAGATTACGCTCTCTGCTGGCGAACTGCTGCTGAAATCCCCCGTCATTCAGGGGATTGGCGTAGGCCATCGTCGGGCGCTGGAAGATTTTGTCCGCGCCGTGGATGTGACCGGACTGAAGCCGGTGATCGAACATCGCTACCGTTTTAACGAGCTTGAACAGGCGTTTGAACATCTCGATCGCGGCGCGTTCGGTAAAATCGTTCTCACCCGCGAGTAAGCCTTTGTTCCCCGGGATAAGCGTAAAAGGGGTGTTTCTGTTGCGCAATGTAGCTCTATTTTTGTGGGCTTAATCGCGTTAGCATGAGGCAGCACTCATTTATCCCGGGGAACTCATGGCTATCAAACTCATTGCAATCGACATGGATGGCACGCTGCTGCTGCCAGACCATACCATCTCTCCAGCCGTTAAAAACGCGATCGCCGCGGCGCGCGCGAAGGGCGTGAATGTGGTCCTGACCACGGGGCGTCCGTATGCCGGCGTACACAGCTACCTGAAAGAGCTGCACATGAATCAGCCGGGCGACTACTGCATCACCTATAACGGCGCGCTGGTGCAGAAAGCCGCAGATGGCAGTACGGTTGCGCAAACTGCGCTGAGCTACGATGACTACCTGTTCCTGGAAAAACTGTCCCGTGAAGTGGGGTCCCACTTCCACGCGCTCGATCGCAATACGCTCTATACCGCCAACCGCGATATCAGCTACTACACGGTGCATGAATCCTACGTTGCGACCATTCCGCTGGTGTTCTGTGAAGCGGAGAAAATGGACCCGGCGACGCAGTTCCTGAAAGTGATGATGATCGACGAGCCGGAGATCCTGGATAAAGCGATTGCGCGCATTCCGGCGGAGGTAAAAGAGAAGTACACCGTGCTGAAAAGTGCGCCGTACTTCCTCGAAATTCTCGATAAACGCGTCAATAAAGGCACCGGCGTGAAATCACTGGCCGATGCGCTGGGTATCAAGCCGGAAGAGATCATGGCGCTGGGCGACCAGGAAAACGACATCGCGATGATTGAATTCGCGGGTATGGGCGTGGCGATGGATAACGCGATCCCGTCGGTGAAAGAAGTGGCTAATTTTGTGACCAAATCCAACCTTGAAGACGGCGTTGCCTACGCGATCGAGAAATTTGTGCTCCAGTAGCGGTCGCTCTGAATTATAAGCCTCGGTTATCAACTGGGGCTTTTTTTTGCGCTGAATTTATTGGATTGTTCTTTTTGTGATCTTGATTGTAGTACAACATTAAGTGATTGTACTACATTACAACCACAGTAAAGACGAAAGGCTTCACGTTTGTACTGCAAAAGTGAGGTGAAATTCAGCGGTCGCGGTAAAGTAGTGATGGACATACAGAGCACAAGGACTCTCCATGACTCTCAATAAAACCGATCGCATCGTCATCACGTTGGGCACCCAGATTGTGGGGGGCAAATACGTTCCCGGTTCGCCGCTGCCAGCAGAGGCTGAACTGTGTGAGGAGTTTGAAACCTCGCGCAACATCATCCGGGAAGTGTTCCGCTCGCTGATGGCGAAGCGGCTGATTGAAATGAAACGGTACCGCGGCGCGTTTGTTGCCCCGCGCAACCAGTGGAACTACCTCGATACCGACGTACTGCAGTGGGTGCTGGAAAACGACTACGACCCGCGGCTTATCGGCGCGATGAGCGAAGTCCGAAACCTGGTGGAACCGGCCATCGCCCGCTGGGCGGCGGAGCGCGCAACCTCCGGCGATTTGGCCCAGATTGAGTCGGCTCTAAACGACATGATCGCCAATAACCAGAACCGGGAGGCGTTTAACGAGGCGGACATTCGCTATCACGAAGCGGTGCTGGAGTCGGTTCATAACCCAGTATTACAGCAGCTGAGCGTGGCGATCAGCTCGCTACAGCGAGCGGTATTTGAACGTACCTGGATGGGCGATGAGGCCAACATGCCGAAAACGCTCCAGGAACATAAAGCGCTGTTCGATGCGATACGGCATCAGGACGGCGATGCGGCAGAGCAGGCGGCACTTACCATGATTGCCAGCTCGACACGAAGGCTGAAGGAAATCACATGACATCTCGCTACATCGCAATTGACTGGGGATCGACCAATCTGCGCGCCTGGCTGTACCAGGGGGAGCAGTGCCTGGAGAGCAGGCAATCAGAAGCAGGCGTGACGCGCCTGAACGGTAAATCCCCCGAGGCGGTGTTAGCAGAGGTCACACAAAACTGGCGCGACAGCGCCACGCCGGTGGTAATGGCGGGCATGGTCGGCAGTAACGTAGGCTGGAAAGTTGCACCTTATCTGCCTGTTCCCGCCCATTTTTCGGCGATTGGTGAGCAGTTAGCGTCCGTTGGCGACAATATCTGGATCATTCCCGGTTTGTGCGTCTCTCGCGACGATAACCACAACGTGATGCGCGGCGAAGAGACGCAGCTGCTTGGCGCGCGCACGCTTTCTCCTTCTTCTGTCTACGTCATGCCCGGGACGCACTGCAAGTGGGTCCAGGCCGACGCTGAGCAAATCCACGATTTTCGCACCGTGATGACCGGCGAACTGCATCATTTGCTGCTCACCCATTCGCTGGTTGGGGCCGGTTTACCTGAGCAGGTTGCCTCGGCGGAGGCGTTTGCCGCCGGGCTTGAACGTGGGATCGCTTCTCCAGACGTTTTGCCGCAGCTTTTTGAGGTTCGCGCCTCGCACGTGCTGGGAAATCTCCCGCGCGAGCAGGTCAGCGAGTTTCTCTCCGGCCTGCTGATTGGCGCAGAGGTCGCCAGCATGCGTGATTTCATCGCGCACGAGCAGGCCATCACGATTGTCGCAGGTGCATCGCTGACGTCGCGCTACGAGCAGGCGTTCCGCGCCGTGGGGCGTGATATTGCAACGGTATCCGGCGACACGGCATTTCAGGCAGGAATAAGGAGCATCGCTCATGCAGTGGCAAACTGATCTTCCCCTTATCGCAATTTTGCGCGGCATCACGCCCGATGAGGCGTTAGCCCACGTCGGCGCGGTTATCGACGCCGGCTTTGACGCGGTGGAAATCCCGCTTAACTCTCCGGAATGGGAAAAAAGCATTCCGGCCGTGGTGGAGGCGTTCGGTGAGAAGGCGCTGATTGGCGCAGGCACCGTGCTGCACCCGGAGCAGGTGGATGAACTGGCGAAAATGGGCTGCAGGCTTATCGTCACGCCCAACATTCAGCCTGAGGTGATCCGCCGCGCCGTGGGTTACGGCATGACCGTCTGCCCGGGATGCGCCACCGCCACGGAAGCCTTTACTGCTCTGGATGCGGGCGCGCAGTCGCTCAAAATTTTCCCGTCATCGGCCTTTGGTCCGGACTACATCAAAGCGTTGAAAGCGGTCTTACCCGCCAGCGTGCCGGTCTTTGCCGTGGGCGGCGTAACGCCAGAAAACCTGGGCCAGTGGATGAGCGCGGGATGTGTGGGCGCGGGGCTCGGCAGCGATCTGTATCGCGCCGGGCAGTCCGTGGAACGTACCGCGCAGCAGGCGGCAGCATTTGTGAAAGCGTATCGAGAGGAAGTGAAATGAAAATAACCAAACTCACCACGTACCGTTTACCCCCGCGCTGGATGTTCCTGAAAATTGAAACCGACGAAGGGGTTGTGGGCTGGGGCGAACCGGTGATTGAAGGGCGTGCGCGCACCGTTGAAGCCGCGGTGCACGAGCTGGGGGAATACCTGATTGGTCAGGATCCGGCACGCATCAACGATCTGTGGCAGGTGATGTACCGCGCGGGCTTCTACCGCGGGGGGCCGATCCTGATGAGCGCCATCGCAGGTATCGACCAGGCGCTGTGGGATATCAAAGGCAAAGTGCTGAACGCGCCGGTCTGGCAGCTGATGGGCGGCCTGGTGCGCGACAAAATCAAAGCCTACAGCTGGGTCGGTGGCGACCGTCCGGCGGAAGTGATCGACGGCATCACACAGCTGCGCAACATTGGCTTTGACACCTTCAAGCTCAACGGCTGCGAAGAGATGGGCATTATCGACAACTCGCGCGCGGTGGATCGCGCGGTGAATACCGTGGCGCAAATCCGCGAAGCCTTCGGCAATGAGATCGAGTTTGGTCTGGATTTCCACGGCCGCGTCAGTGCGCCGATGGCCAAAGTGCTGATCAAAGAGCTGGAACCGTATCGTCCGCTGTTTATCGAAGAGCCGGTGCTGGCCGAGCAGGCAGAGTACTACCCGAAGCTGGCTGAACAGACCCACATTCCTATCGCGGCGGGTGAACGTATGTTCTCGCGCTTCGAGTTTAAACGCGTGCTCGAAGCGGGCGGTATTGCCATCCTGCAGCCGGACCTCTCTCACGCGGGCGGCATCACCGAATGCTACAAAATTGCCGGGATGGCCGAAGCTTACGATGTGGCGCTGGCACCGCACTGCCCGCTCGGGCCGATCGCGCTGGCTGCCTGTCTGCACGTCGACTTTGTCTCCCGCAACGCGGTGTTCCAGGAGCAGAGCATGGGGATTCACTATAACAAGGGCGCGGAACTGCTCGATTTTGTGAAAAATAAAGAAGACTTCAGCATGGAAGGCGGTTTCTTTAAACCGTTAACGAAGCCGGGCCTTGGCGTGGAAATAGACGAAGCCAAAGTCATTGAGCTGAGTAAAAATGCGCCGGACTGGCGTAACCCACTGTGGCGTCATGAGGACGGCAGCGTAGCGGAATGGTAATCGCCATCCCGTAGGCCCGGTAAACGCAGCGCCACCGGGGAAAAAAGCATACATACAAAAATATAACCCTCTGTAAATTACAGGGCATGGTGAGCGGCTTCGCTATGCCCAAAATCTGGAGACAGATTGCGATGGATATTCCAGTTACCGCTACAAAAACCGGGCGTCGCCGCTACCTGACGCTGATTATGATCTTTATTACCGTGGTCATTTGCTATGTCGACCGCGCCAACCTTGCCGTGGCATCGGCCCATATTCAGGAAGAGTTTGGCATCACCAAAGCGGAAATGGGTTACGTCTTCTCGGCGTTTGCCTGGCTGTATACGCTCTGCCAGATCCCCGGCGGCTGGTTCCTTGACCGCGTCGGTTCACGTCTGACCTACTTTATCGCCATTTTCGGCTGGTCCGTGGCGACCCTGTTCCAGGGCTTCGCGACCGGGCTGATGTCGCTGATTGGCCTGCGTGCCATCACCGGAATTTTCGAAGCGCCCGCGTTTCCCACCAACAACCGCATGGTGACCAGCTGGTTCCCGGAACATGAGCGTGCGTCTGCCGTCGGCTTTTACACCTCCGGGCAGTTCGTTGGCCTGGCTTTCCTGACGCCGCTGCTGATCTGGATCCAGGAGCTGCTGAGCTGGCACTGGGTGTTCATCGTCACCGGCGGGATTGGCATAATCTGGTCGCTGATCTGGTTCAAGGTTTACCAGCCGCCTCGTCTGACTAAAAGCATCACCAAAGCCGAACTGGACTACATCCGCGACGGCGGTGGCCTGGTGGATGGCGATGCGCCGGTGAAAAAAGAGGCGCGCCAGCCGCTGACCAAAGCGGACTGGAAGCTAGTCTTCCACCGTAAGCTGGTGGGCGTTTATCTGGGCCAGTTCGCGGTGACTTCCACGCTGTGGTTCTTCCTGACCTGGTTCCCGAACTACCTGACCCAGGAAAAGGGTATCACGGCGCTGAAGGCGGGCTTTATGACCACCGTGCCGTTCCTCGCGGCGTTTTTCGGCGTACTGCTCTCCGGCTGGCTGGCCGATAAGCTGGTGAAAAAAGGCTACTCGCTGGGCGTGGCGCGTAAAACGCCGATTATCTGCGGGCTGCTGATCTCCACCTGCATCATGGGTGCCAACTACACCAACGATCCGGTGTGGATTACGACCCTGATGGCGGTGGCGTTCTTCGGTAACGGCTTCGCCTCTATCACCTGGTCGCTGGTGTCGTCACTTGCGCCGATGCGGCTGATTGGCCTGACCGGCGGCGTGTTCAACTTCGTTGGTGGGCTGGGCGGGATCACCGTACCGCTGGTCATCGGCTACCTGGCGCAGGACTACGGCTTCGGCCCGGCGCTGGTCTATATCTCTGCCGTGGCGCTGATCGGGGCACTCTCCTATATCCTGCTGGTGGGCGATGTGAAACGAGTAGGCTAATCCCTGCGGATGTTTTACCCTGATGCACTCACCGTGCATCAGGGTATCTTCATGAAACAAATCACCTTCGCCTCCCGTAACCACCAGCTGACAAACATCAATACCTGGACGCCAGACAGCCAGTGGCTGGTCTACGACGTGCGCCCGTCCGGTGCGTCGTTCACCGGCGAAACCATCGAGCGGGTCAATGTCGGTACGGGTGAGGTAGAGGTGGTTTATCGCGCCACCGAGGGCGCGCACGTCGGCGTGGTGACCGTTCATCCTGCCCAGGACAAATACGTCTTTATCCACGGCCCGAAAAACCCGGACGCAGACTGGCACTACGATTTTCATCATCGCCAGGGAGTCATTGCCTGTAACGGACAGGTGAGCAACCTGGACGCGATGGATATCACCGCACCTTACACCGCAGGCGCGCTGCGCGGCGGCAGCCACGTCCATGTCTTCAGCCCAAACGGGCAGCTCGTCAGCTTTACCTACAACGACCATGTCCTGCACGAGCGCGATCCTAAATTTGATTTACGCAACGTCGGCGTGGCTGCGCCTTACGGCCCGGTGAACCCGCAGGGGAACCATCCCCGTGAGTATCCGGGAGCCTTCTGGAGCGTGCTGGTTAGCCGCACGACGCCTGACCCACAGCCGGGCAGCGATGAAATCAACCGCGCTTACGAAGAGGGCTGGGTGGGCAACGACAGGCTGGCGTTTATCGGCGATACCCTCTCTGCGCAGGGCGAAAAAGTACCCGAACTGTTTATCGTCGACCTGCCGAAAGACGAGCAGGGCTGGAAGCGTGCGGGGGATGAGCCGCTCCAGGGTACGGCAGAGAGCCTGCCAGCGCCGCCTGCTGGGGTGATGCAGCATCGTCTTACCTTTACGCATCAGAGGGCATATCCAGGCCTGGTGAACGTGCCGCGCCACTGGGTACGCAGCAACCCGCAGGGGACGCAGATCGCGTTTCTGATGCGGGATGATAACGGCATTGTGCAGCTGTGGCTGATCTCTCCTGAGGGCGGCGAGCCGCGCCAGTTGACGCGTACCGGGAGCGATATTCAGTCAGCATTTAACTGGCATCCTGCGGGCGATAGTCTGGGGTTTGTGCTCGAAAACCGGATCGCCTGCTGCGACGCGCAGAGCGGAGAGGTGACGTTTTTGACGTCCGATCACGGCAACCCGCCGTCTGCTGATGCGGTCGTGTTTTCCCCGGACGGGCGCGTTATTGCATGGATGGAAGAGACGGGCGGTTTCCGTCAGCTTTGGGCAACGGAAACCGCGCAGAACTAGCGTGGAGGCATCTCTGCGGGCGGGATGACGGCGTTTGTGGCCAGATTCTCCTGCTCGCTTTTTTCTACCCGTGAGCGCACGGAGCTGTCCTTACGAAACATATCCCACGGCAGCAGAAGCGTATCCGCCACGGCCGTAAACGGCATATCCAGGATAACCAGGGATTTGGTGCCCCAGTTTGTATCGTCATCGGAGATCATCGCCGCGCTGGCGCGCGTCCCCGGATATGTTCCTTCTTTACCGCCGGTGTGAGACATCACGCTCGAACACCCGCAAAGTAAAACTACCCCGCTGAACGTCGTCAGCTTTATCAGAACATTTTTCATCATCACTCAGTCATCGTTAATGGCACTGCATAGACCTGCAACTCAGGGTTATAGCGAGCCTTATCCAAAATGGATAGCCCGATAACCCCGCACTGTGGCAGCCATCGCAATTTAACCCTTTGTGCTGTTGTCCCAGTCTAAGCGAGATGCAGGAAAGTGCAAAAAAAAGTGCAGCTGTCGTTCTTGAAAAGCCCGATTGCAGACCCATTTTAAGAATGTGGCCCGATAACGAACTCGCCTGATGGGTGTTCGGGGGCGCAAAGGCCTGTCCATGGTGGAAGGCTACAATTTCTCGCTGATTTCAGGAGTTTTATTTATGCGTAACTTCGATCTTTCTCCGCTATACCGTTCTGCAATTGGTTTTGACCGCCTGTTTAACCATTTAGAAAATAACCAAAGCCAGAGCAACGGCTACCCTCCATACAATGTTGAGCTGGTTGACGAAAACCACTACCGCATCGCCATTGCCGTCGCCGGTTTTGCAGAAAACGAACTGGAGATCACCGCGCAGGACAACCTGCTGGTGGTGAAAGGTTCCCATACGGCCGAGCAGAAAGAACGTACCTACCTTTATCAGGGCATCGCCGAGCGCAACTTTGAACGCAAGTTCCAGTTAGCCGAGAACATTCACGTTAAAGGCGCGAACCTGGTCAACGGCCTGCTGTTTATCGAACTGGAACGTGTGATTCCGGAAGAGAAAAAACCGCGCCGTATCGAAATTAACTAATTACGCGGGTCGCGTGAGCGGCCCACCCGGACTTGCTTGCCGTAACGGGAGCATATGCGAATCCTTCAGGATTTGCAGGAACAACTGTGCACAAAATTACACTGTGCCGAACTCGCTTCTCAGAAGGAGATTTAGTATGCGTAACTACGATTTATCCCCCCTGCTGCGTCAGTGGATTGGTTTTGACAAACTGGCGAACGCCCTGCAAAGCACCACCGAGCAACAGACGTTTCCGCCGTACAACATCGAAAAAAGCGACGATAACCACTATCGCATCACCCTTGCGCTGGCCGGTTTCCGCCAGGACGATCTGGACATCCAGCTTGAAGGCACGCGCCTGACCGTGAAAGGGTCGCCGGAAAAACAAGAGACCGAGACCAAATGGCTGCATCAGGGGCTGGTTAATCAGCCGTTTAGCCTGAGCTTTACCCTGGCAGACCATATGGAAGTGTCCGGCGCAACGTTTACCAACGGGCTGCTGCATATCGACCTGCTCCGCAACGTGCCGGAAGCCATCGCGCCGCAGCGTATCGCCATTAGCGAGCGGCCGGCGTTGAATAGCTAGTAGTGTGCGGGCTGATGCCCTCACCCCGGCCCTCTCCCACGGGGAGAGGGTGAAAAGATAAAGCCCTGCTCCGGCAGGGCTTTTTTGTGCGCCATCGCCCATACAACCGCACGCGGCTCTGAGAGAATCCTTATCATAACTAAGGTTATGCAAGGAAGTGGATCATGAGTGATATCGCGTTAACCGTTAGCGTGTTGGCCCTGGTCGCTGTTGTTGGCCTGTGGATAGGGAATATCAAAATCCGCGGCGTCGGGTTTGGGATAGGCGGGGTGCTGTTTGGCGGCATTTTTGTCGGGCACTTCGCCGACAAGCTCGGGCTGGTCCTCAGCGCCGAAATGCTCCACTTCACTCAGGAGTTCGGCCTGATCCTCTTCGTTTATACCATCGGTATTCAGGTGGGACCGGGCTTTTTCGCCTCACTTCGGGTCTCCGGATTGCGGCTCAACCTGTTTGCCCTGGGCATTGTGGTGATGGGCGGGCTGGTCACCGCAATTCTGCACAAAATCTTCGATATCCCGCTGCCCGTGGTGCTGGGGATTTTCTCCGGGGCGGTCACCAACACGCCTGCGCTCGGTGCCGGGCAGCAAATCCTGCGAGATTTGGGTATTGAACCCGGCATTGTCGACCAGATGGGGATGAGCTACGCCATGGCCTATCCGTTTGGAATTTGCGGCATTCTGCTCTCCATGTGGCTGGTACGCGTCCTGTTTCGCATTAACGTCGACAAAGAGGCGAAGGACCATGAAACCACGCTCACCAACGGCCATATGCCGATCAAAACCATCAACATTCGGGTCGATAACCCTAACCTGAACAATATGGCGATTCAGGACGTGCCGATCCTGAACAGCGCCAATATCATCTGCTCCCGCCTTAAGCGCGACGATATGCTGATGGTACCCGCGCCCGGCACCGTCATTCAGCAAGGCGATCTGCTGCATCTGGTCGGCCAGCCCGGCGATTTAAACAACGCGCGACTGGTGATTGGTCAGGAGGTGGATACCTCTCTCTCAACCCGCGGCACCGATATGCGCGTGGAACGCGTTGTGGTGACTAACGAGCACGTTCTGGGCAAGAAAATACGCGATCTACAGGTTAAAGAGCGCTACGACGTGGTGATCTCCCGCCTCAACCGTGCGGGCGTTGAGCTGGTCGCCAGCCCGGAGGCCAGCCTGCAGTTCGGGGATATCCTCAACCTGGTCGGGCGTCCGTCGTCCATCGACGCCGTGGCGGATATGGTGGGTAACGCCCAGCAAAAATTGCAGCAGGTGCAGATGCTGCCGGTGTTTATCGGTATCGGACTCGGCGTGCTGCTCGGCTCTATTCCTGTGTACGTGCCGGGCTTCCCGGTGGCGCTCAAGCTGGGCCTGGCGGGCGGGCCGCTGATTATGGCGCTGATCCTCGGGCGTATCGGCTGTATCGGCAAGCTCTACTGGTTTATGCCGCCGAGCGCCAACCTGGCGCTGCGCGAGCTGGGCATCGTGCTGTTCCTGGCGGTGGTCGGGCTAAAATCCGGCGGGGATTTTGTCGATACCCTGGTCAAGGGCGAAGGGATGAGCTGGGTCGGTTACGGCATCTTTATCACGGCGATCCCGCTGCTGACGGTGGGAATACTGGCGCGGATGTTCGCCAAAATGAACTACCTGACGCTGTGCGGGATGCTGGCGGGCTCCATGACCGATCCGCCAGCGCTGGCCTTTGCCAACAACCTGCACGCCACCAGCGGTGCGGCCGCGCTCTCCTATGCCACCGTCTATCCGCTGGTGATGTTCCTGCGCATCATCACCCCGCAGCTACTGGCGGTGCTGTTCTGGGGGATGAGCTAGCAGATCGTCCGGGTGGATGCGCCGCAGATGGTAGTCCACCTGGTAATCGCTGGTATTTCGGAACATCACGGAATAATTGAGGAACTCGCCGCTGTCGCTGTAGGAAAGAGACGTAATGCGCAGCAGCGGCGTCTGTTCCGGCAGGTTCATATAACCGGCCAGCGTTTTATCTGCCAGCACCGGCGTCAGGCTCTCGTAGTTGCCGCTGATGGTGATCCCGCACTCCTTCTCGATGTAATCAAACTTAGACCCCTCAAGATGCGCCAGCGACAGGTTGCGAAACAGCTTCACCGGCATAAAGCTGTCTTCCAGCATCAGCGGCTTCCCGTCCACGTAGCGCACCCGCCGGGAAAAGTAGATCCGCTCATCCACCTGAATCCGCAGCTGGCTGGCGATGGCGGGTGGGGCGGGCATCACTTCGAACTGTAAGACCTTGCCCTGCACCTCTTTTCCCTGCTGACGCAGCACCTCCACCAGCCCGGTCAGGTTAGTGGTTTCGTGGTGAACGTCTTTGCGCGACACAAATGTTCCGCTGCCGTGCCGCCGCTCAACCAGCCCCCAGCTCACCAGCAGATCCAGCGCCTTGCGGATGGTCATTCGCGCCACGCCGAACTCCTGCGCCAGCGCTTTTTCGCCGGGCAGCGGGCTGCCGATGTTGTAGTCCGACGAATTCAGCCGCAGCCGCAACCTGTCGGCGATTGATTTGTAGATCACCAGTAGACCTCTCTGCCCTTATCAGGGCGTGGATTGCGTCCTGACATGTCCATATTTACCGCAAAAAGTAGACCTGATTGGTCAAAATAAAACCATGAATGCGATCACGAATCGCAGCGGCACGCCATGTTCGCGCATCAGTAAGTTCTTATGCTCACCTCAGGCCAGCAAAAAACCATAAAGGCCTCTACCCCTACAGGTTGTTTCATGAGGATTTAAAAATGCTCAGTCAAATACAACGTTTTGGCGGTGCCATGTTTACCCCGGTGTTGCTGTTTCCATTCGCCGGGATCGTGGTGGGAATCGCCATCATGCTTCGCAACCCGCTGTTTGTCGGCGAAGCGCTAACGGCCCCCGATCATCTTTTCGCGCAGATCGTTCACATCATTGAAGAGGGCGGCTGGGCGGTGTTTCGCAATATGCCGTTGATTTTTGCCGTCGGCCTACCGATTGGCCTGGCGAAGCAGGCGCAGGGCCGCGCCTGTCTGGCGGTGCTGATTAGCTTTCTGACCTGGAACTACTTCATTAACGCGATGGGAATGACCTGGGGCCACTTCTTTGGCGTCGACTTCTCCGCCGAACCGACGGCGGGTAGCGGGCTGGCGATGATTGCCGGGATCAAAACGCTCGATACCAGCATCATCGGTGCCATTGTGATTTCAGGCATCGTCACCGCCATCCACAACCGCTACTTCGACAAGCCGTTGCCTGTGTTTCTGGGGATTTTCCAGGGCAGCTCCTTTGTCGTTATCCTCGCGTTCTTCGTCATGATCCCCTGCGCCTGGCTGACGCTGCTGGGCTGGCCGAAAGTACAGATGGGCATTGAGTCCCTGCAGGCGTTCCTGCGCTCTGCCGGTGCGCTGGGCGTGTGGGTGTATACCTTCCTCGAACGCATTCTGATCCCAACCGGATTGCACCACTTCGTCTACGGTCCGTTTATCTTCGGCCCGGCGGCGGTGGAGGGCGGGATTCAGGTCTACTGGGCGCAGCATCTGCAGGCGTTCAGCCAGAGCACCCTGCCGCTGAAAACCCTCTTCCCGGAAGGCGGATTCGCGCTGCACGGCAACTCAAAAGTGTTTGGCTCGGTCGGGATTGCGTTCGCTATCTGGTACACCGCGTCGCCGGAAAACCGCGTCAAGGTGGCGGGCCTGCTGGTCCCGGCTACGCTCACCGCGGTGCTGGTGGGCATTACTGAACCCCTCGAATTCACCTTCCTGTTTATCTCGCCGCTGCTGTTTGCCGTGCACGCCGTGCTGGCGGCCACCATGGCAACGGTGATGTACGCCTTCGGCGTGGTCGGGAACATGGGCGGCGGCCTGCTGGACCAGTTCCTGCCGCAAAACTGGATCCCGATGTTCCATAACCACGCCTCGACGGTATTCACCCAGATCGGCATCGGCGTCTGCTTCACCGGCATCTACTTCGTGGTCTTCAAAACGCTGATCGAACGTCTGAACCTCAAAACGCCGGGCCGGGAAGAGAGCGAAATCAAACTCTACAGCAAGGCCGACTATAAGGCGCGGGGGCAAACCACCGCCCCGGCAGCGGCCAGCCAGCAGGTCGGGCAGGCCGCCGGGTTCTTACAGGCGCTCGGCGGCGCGGCCAACATTGAAAGCATCAACAACTGCGCCACCCGCTTGCGCATTGCGCTGGTGGATATGGCGAAAACGCAAAGCGATGACGTCTTCAAAGCCCTCGGCGCCCACGGCGTGGTGCGACGCGGCAACGGCATTCAGGTGATTGTCGGCCTGCACGTTCCTCAGGTGCGCGACCAGCTGGAATCGCTGATGAAAACCCCTTTATCGAATGAACAAACCACCCTGACAGAGGCTATATCATGAAAAAATTCTCAGTTGTCATTGCAGGCGGCGGCAGCACCTTTACGCCTGGTATCGTCCTGATGCTGTTAGCCAACCGTGACCGTTTCCCGCTGCGCGCGCTGAAGTTCTATGACAACGACGGCGCACGTCAGGAGACCATCGCCGAAGCGTGCAAAATTATCCTCAGGGAGCAGGCGCCGGAGATTGAGTTCAGCTACACCACCGATCCTAAAGCGGCGTTTACCGATGTCGATTTCGTGATGGCGCATATCCGCGTGGGCAAATACCCGATGCGTGAAAAAGATGAAAAAATCCCGCTGCGCCACGGCGTGCTGGGCCAGGAAACCTGTGGACCGGGCGGGATTTCCTACGGCATGCGCTCTATCGGCGGCGTGCTGGAGCTGGTGGATTATATGGAGCAGTACTCCCCGAACGCGTGGATGCTGAACTATTCCAACCCGGCGGCGATTGTTGCGGAAGCCACACGCCGCCTGCGCCCGAACGCCAAAATCCTCAACATCTGCGATATGCCGATCGGCATTGAAGGGCGCATGGCGCAGATTGTCGGCCTGAAGGACCGCAAAGAGATGCGCGTGCGCTACTATGGCCTGAACCACTTCGGCTGGTGGACGTCGATTGAAGATCTGAACGGCAACGATCTGATGCCGAAACTGCGCGAATACGTGGCGAAAAACGGCTATGTTCCGCCCTCGGAAGATGCGCATACCGAAGCGAGCTGGAACGATACCTTTGCCAAAGCAAAAGACGTGCAGGCGCTGGATCCGGACACCATGCCGAACACCTACCTGAAGTATTACCTGTTCCCGGACTACGTGGTCGCGCACTCCAACCCGGAACGGACCCGCGCCAATGAGGTTATGGATCACCGCGAGAAGCACGTGTTCAGTTCCTGCCGGGCGATTATCGAAGCCGGTAACTCTGCCGCCGGTGAGCTGGAAATCGACGAACATGCGTCGTACATCGTCGATCTGGCGACGGCAATTGCCTTCAACACCCAGGAGCGGATGCTGCTGATTGTGCCAAACAACGGGGCTATCCATAACTTTGATGCCGACGCGATGGTGGAGATCCCGTGCCTGGTAGGCCATAACGGCCCTGAGCCGCTTACGGTGGGCGATATTCCACACTTCCAGAAAGGGCTGATGAGCCAGCAGGTGGCGGTGGAAAAACTGGTGGTGGATGCCTGGGAGCAGCGCTCGTACCAGAAACTCTGGCAGGCGATTACCCTGTCGAAAACCGTGCCGAGCGCGTCCGTCGCGAAGGCGATTCTGGATGACCTGATCGAGGCCAACAAAGAGTACTGGCCAGAGCTGCATTAATCGTCCTGACCGGCATCGCCCGATGCCGGTCTCCTTGTCCTTGTCGATTTACGCTATGCTGAAGCCTGCCCGAAGCACGACAAGGAACCTCCATGAAAATTTCCCGCCTCGGCGAAGCGCCGGACTACCGCTTCTCTCTGGCTAATGAACGCACTTTCTTAGCGTGGATCCGCACCGCGCTGGGCTTTCTTGCCGCAGGGGTCGGTCTCGATCAGCTCGCGCCTGATTTCGCCACGCCGCTGATCCGTGAAGTGCTGGCGCTGCTGCTGTGCCTGTTCGCGGGCGTGCTGGCGATTTACGGCTACCTGCGCTGGCTGCGCAATGAGAAGGCGATGCGTCTGAAGCAGGATCTGCCCTATACGCGCGGGCTGCTGATCATCAGCGCGATTCTGCTGACGGTGGCGGGCGTGGTGATGGTGCTGGTGTTCTATGGCGGATAGCCGCAAAGCGCGGCGCGAAGCGGACCCTGGCCTGCAGCCGGAGCGGACGTCACTCGCGTGGCTGCGCACGCTGCTGGGGTATGGCGCGCTGATTGCCCTGGCGATTAAGCACAACTGGCACCGCACCGGGGTGCCATTCTGGATCTCGATTGTTGTGCTGGCGCTGGTAGCCATCATTTTATGGCGCTATACCCGCAGCCGTAACCTGATGGACGTGGCGCAGAACGATTTTGTCCAACCGAAAGCGGTGCGCGATAAATTCCTGATCGCGCTCGCTGTTCTCTCGTTGTCATTGTTGTTTGCGGTCACCCACATTCAACAAATTTTGCAGTTGTAGGCCGGGTAAGGCGCAGCCGCCACCCGGCATAATTACTTCCCTTTCGCCAGATACTTCGCCATCTCGTCTTCCGGCACCATTCCGCCGCCGGTCGCCCACACCAGGTGGGTAACGTTGGTATGCGAATGAACGCGCACCGGCCCGGCCATGCCCGCCAGCGCCGACGGCTCCAGGCGGATCCCTTCCTCCTGCGCCAGCCAGCCGAGCATGTCGTACATGCTTTGATCGGAAAGGGTGTAGAATCCGTCGAGCAGGCGCTCCATCGCGCGGCCCACGAAGCCGGAGGCACGTCCTACCGCCAGACCGTCCGCTGCTGTGACGTTATCAATGCCCAGATCCTGCACCGCGATCTCATCGTGCAGGCCGGTGTAAACGCCCAGCAGCATGCACGGGGAGTGCGTTGGCTCCGCGAAGAAGCAGTGGACGTTATCGCCAAAGGCCAGCTTCAGGCCAAACGCCACGCCGCCGGGGCCACCGCCGACGCCGCACGGCAGGTAGACGTACAGCGGATGCTCCGCATCCACCACGCGGCCCTGTTCGGCAAACTGCGCCTTCAGGCGCTCGCCCGCTACCGCATAGCCCAGGAACAGGGTGCGTGAATTTTCATCGTCAATGAAGAAACAGTTCGGATCGCTTTCCGCCGCTTTTCGTCCCTGCTCTACCGCCACGCCGTAATCCTGCTCATATTCCACGACGATGACGCCGTGGCTGCGCAGTTTGGCTTTCTTCCACTCGCGGGCGTCGGCGGACATATGTACCGTCACCTTAAAGCCGATGCGTGCGCTCATAATGCCGATGGACATCCCGAGGTTGCCGGTTGAGCCTACCGCAATGCTGTACTGGCTGAAGAAGTCCTTAAAGCGCGGTTCCAGCAGAATGCTGTAGTCATCTTCGGTGCTCAGCAACCCGGCTTTCAGCGCCAGTTTCTCCGCGTGGGTCAGCACCTCATAGATGCCGCCGCGCGCTTTAATCGAGCCGGAGATTGGCAGATGGCTGTCTTTTTTCAGCAGCAGGGTGCCGGGAATGGTCTTGCCGGACTCTTTCTCCAGCCGCTTTTGCATCGCCGGGATCGCGACCAGTTCGGATTCGATAATCCCGCCCGTTGCCGCCGTTTCCGGGAAGGCTTTTGCCAGGTACGGCGCGAAGCGTTTCAGGCGCGCGTGCGCGTCGTCCACGTCGGCTTTGGTCAGCCCGACATAGGGCAACCCTTCTGCAAGCGTCGTGGTGCGCGGGTTAAGCCAGGTGGTTTCTTTCAGGGCAATCAGATCCTCAACCAGAGGAAACTGTGCGGTTAAAGTAGTGATAGTTGCGTTTTCCATAATACGTCTCTTCGCGCTCAGATAATGAAGGAAAGCAGGAATGTGCCGCCAAGTGCAAGCACCGAGGCGATAAACGTCGCCGTCGTATAGTATTTGAAGGTCTCATTCAGGGTCGCGCCGCAGTATTGCTTCACCAGCCAGAAGAGGGAATCGGTCACGATCGTGCAGCCAATGGCGCCGGAACCGATGGCAATGGTGATGATCTCCGGGCTCACGTTCGGGTAGAGCGGCAGCATCGGTGCGACTATCGCCGTGGCGCCCATCATCGCCACCGTCGCGGAGCCGACGGCGGCATGCAGCACCAGCGCCACCAGCCAGGCGAGCAGGATAGGGTGCATGTGCAGGTTCGAGAGAATATGCGCCAGCGAGTCCGCCAGTCCGCTGGTTTTCAGGATGGCGTTAAACGCGCCGCCCGCGCCGATAATCAGCAAAATGTTGGCGATAGAGCCGAAGCCGTGCTCGGTGTGCGTCAGCATCGTGCCCATGCCCATATGCTGGCGGATCCCCAGCAGGTAGTAGGCGACAAACACGGCGATAAACATGGCGGTGATCGGGTTGCCGATAAACTCCAGCAGCGTATACAGCGTGCCTTCTTTTGCCATATTCAGCTCGGCAATGGTTTTCACCAGCATCAGGGCAATCGGCAGCAGCACCGTGAACAGCGTGGCGCCCAGCGACGGCAGGGTGTGCTCTTCCCGCACCTTCAGGTCTGAAAATTCCGCCGGAACCGGTTTAAACGGCAGACGGTTGCCGAGCAGTTTCAGGAACAGCGGGCCGCCGACCAGCGAGGCCATCAGGCCTACCATCAAACCATAAACAATGACCGTTCCCACGTCCGCGCCTAATTTATTAGTCACAAACAGCGCGGCCGGATGCGGCGGCACCACGCAGTGCACCGCCATCAGCGCGGTACAGAGCGGAATGGCCAGCTTGAGCAGCGACGTGTTGGTCTTTTTGGCGATGGAAAACGCCAGCGGGATCAGCAGTACCACGCCCACTTCCACGAACAGCGTGATCCCGCAGATAAGGCCCACCAGCACCATAATCACGTCCGCCGACAGCCAGCGGCAGCGCTGCAGCGCGATCCCGATGCGCTCGGCCGCGCCGGAGACTTCCATCATCTTGCCGAGAATGGTGCCCAGGCCAATCACCGCCGCCAGGAAGCCCAGCGTACCGCCAATTCCGCTCTCGATGGCGTTCACCATATCCAGCGGGCTCATCCCCATCATCGCGCCGACGAAAAAGCTCGCCAGCAGCAGCGCGAGGAACGGGTGAAACTTCAGTTTTACGATGGTTAAAACAATCAACACAATGCTGACCAGCAGCGTTGCCACAACCCAGACCTGAGATCCCATATCTCACCTCACCCTTATGTCATCTGTGGGTATTGGACGAAAAAACGGCATAGGCTGACAAACGATATAAATTGGCGTTCAGATGAGCCAGATTGGATCAACTGAGTGACTGCGCTCTAAAAATCGCACTTAATCCGTATTAGGTTCACATAAATTCACCCTTGAGCGGTATGCTGAGCGCAGAAACCGCGCGCGAGAATTGTGATGACCGATGCAAATGAAGCCAGAAACCGGCTGCTAAACGGCTGGCAGCTGTCGAAAATGTACACCTTTGAAGTAGCCGCCCGGCATGAGTCCTTTGCCCTGGCGGCGGAGGAGCTGTCGCTCAGCCCCAGCGCGGTGAGCCACCGCATCAACCTGCTGGAAGAGGAGCTGGGCATTCAGCTGTTCGTCCGCTCGCACCGGAAAGTCGAGCTGACGCAGGATGGGAAGCGCGTTTACTGGACGCTAAAATCGTCCCTCGACACCTTGAATCAGGAGATCCTGGACATCAAAAACCAGGCGCTCTCCGGCACGCTGACGGTCTACTCCCGCCCGTCGATCGCCCAGTGCTGGCTGGTGCCCATGCTGGGGGACTTTACCCGCCGCTACCCGTCGATTTCACTCACCATCCTGACCGGCAATGATTACGTTAATATGCAGCGAACGGGCGTCGATCTGGCGCTCTATTTCGACGATACGCCGCCAAACCACCTCTCTCATCACTTCCTGATGGACGAGGAGATTTTGCCCGTCTGCTCGCCGCAGTATGCCCGCGAGCATGAACTGCTGAAAAACCCCGATAACCTCAGCCACTGCACGCTGCTGCACGACCGTCAGGCCTGGAGCAATGATTCCGGTACGGACGAGTGGCTGAGCTGGGCGCAGCATTTTGCGGTGAATATGCCGCCATCGTCGGGCATTGGTTTCGATCGTTCCGACTTAGCAATTATTGCGGCCATCAATCATGTAGGCGTCGCGATGGGCAGAAAGCGGCTGGTGCAGAAACGGCTCGAACGGGGCGAGCTGATCGCCCCGTTTGGTGAAAAAACCCTGAAGTGTCATCAGCACTACTATATCTCGACGCTTCCTGGCCGACAGTGGCCGAAAATAGACGCTTTCATCGGCTGGCTGAGAGAGCTGGCAGGTTGAAGAATTATTACGCTTTCGCTCTACACCAAATGTGAAAAAGCGTGCTAAATACAGGTAATGCTTTCGATTTATCCAGGGTAAACCGTGTTAAAGCCTTTTATTGTCTCTGCATTACTGATCTCTTCCGGCTGGGCGATTGCCGCTGAGCCGCCGTTGACGGCTGCCCACTATGCGCAGCTGCTGGGCGTCGGGATGGATGTGGACTGGGCGCGCACCGAGCGCGGCATACGCGAATTCGACCCGCTGGTGGTGCGCGATTTTCGTGCAAAAGGCATTACCCACGTGCGCATCCGCGTGGCCGATGAGCCGACGGAAGCGCGGCTGATCCACCTGCGCAAGCTGGTAGAAGCCTGCGAGCAGTATGGCGTGATCCCGATAATAACTTATCAGGCTGATGAATATAAAAACGACCCCAAAGCCGATAACGAGAAAGAGACGATCAACTGGTGGATTGCCGTAGCGCACTATTTCGGTCAGAGCTATCCGCTGCTGGGTTTTGATCTCATTTATGAGCCCGCCGACAAGCTTAACCACAACCTCGCGTCGCTAAACCGGGTATATGAAAAAACCATTAAAGCGATCCACGACATGGACCCGCAGCGCATGATCTTTATTGCGCCACGCCTGCGCGCCGCGCCGGAGGATTTATCCAGCCTGAAGCTGCCCGCGCACAGCCAAAACTACCTGCTGGCGGAGTGGCATATTTTCCCGTGGGGGCCGCTGAAAAATAGCGGTAAATACCCGTGGACGTCCGGCACGGCGGCGGAGAAAGCGGCTATCCATAATCGCATTAATACCGCGCTGCGCTGGCAGCAAAAAACCGGGCACGTTAGCTGGGTCGGGGGCTGGGGCGTGGGGGAGTCAAACCACCTCACGCCAACCGCTTCGCAGCTGGCGTTCTCCACCTTTATGGCCTGCGAGCTGCAAAAGGCGAAAATCCCATATGCGCTTAACGCGGATTTCCAGTTTTACGACGGGGAAGAGGGTGCCTGGCGGCCCGCGCCGGAGCCGTTATTGCAGGCGATGATTGCGCCCGTTTGTGAAAAGCCCGGCGAGAAGCCGGGCCATCATGCGGTTAAACCGGCTGCTCGTGATGCGGGACACGCGACGCCAGCGGCAGCCAGCACAGTAAAATCAGCAGCCCCATCAGCGTCATCAGCAGGCCCAAACTAGCCTGCCCGGTCTGCGGCATCATGGCCGAGAGCCAGGCCAGCGCGCCGGAACCGATATTCTGCAAACCGCCCACCAGCGCGCCAGCCGTGCCTGCAAGGAACGGGAACGGCTCCATCGCGCCGCTGGTGGCCAGCGGGAACAGCATTCCCGCGCCAAAGAAGAACAGCGCAGCCGGGATGAGCAGCGTCCAGACCGACATCACGTCAAACAGCCCCGGGATCCACATCATCAGACCCGCCAGCAGACAGCTGATCACCGACTGCCACATCAGGGTAGAGAAGCGTTTGTTCGGGCGTCCGGCAAACCACGCGCCGAAGAACGCCGCCGGGATCGGCAGAATAAACAGAATACTCACCACCATGCTGCTCAGGCCCAGCCCTGCGCCCAGCAGCACGCCGGAGCAGGCTTCGAACACCGCAATGCCCGCCAGGCCGCCGATCAGCATCAGCAGGTAGCAGGTAAACGAGCCGTTACCGAACAGCGTCTTATAGCTGGTGATGAGCTTCGTGCGCGGCGCGTCCTGCGGGCGCGTTTCCGGCATCCAGCGCGCCATGCTGAAGGTGACGATGATGCACAGCACCAGCAGGAAGGCGTAGCAGGCGCGCCAGGACCACATCGTGTCCAGCAGGCCGCCAATCAGCGGGGCGAGAAGCGGGCTGACCAGAATACCCATATTTAACAGGCTGTTTGCGTGACGGAGCTGGGTGCCCTGATACATATCGCGCGGTAAGGTACGCGCCATCACCCCGCCAACGCCAGTCCCGACGCCCTGCAGGGCGCTGGCGGCAATCAGTACGGTCAGGCTGTGGGTGGTTATGGCAATTACCGTCGCCACCATGAAAATGCTCATGCCCACCAGGATCACCGGGCGACGCCCGACGCGGTCGGACAGCGGGCCGTAGAAGAGCTGCGAAACGCCATAGGTCAGCAGATAGGCTGCCATTACGCTCTGCACCGCGCCCTCGCGGACGTTCAATTCCTTTGCCATGTCGGCAATCGCCGGAATGTAGATGGTTTGCGCCATCTGACCGACGGCCACCAGTAACACCAGCATCAACAATAAGTTAACGTTCCTTTGTTTTTTCATGTCGCTGAATACTTTTGCCAAAAGAGAAAAATGAAGAATAAGTGACTGCGCATTCCCATAAATGCGCGAGGAATCTACCACAGTGAGATGACAATTTAAGCATTGTCGTGGTGAATGAAAAAACCGGGAAAGGCAGGATTTGTAAACAAGAACGGCAACTAATGTTGCCAGTGATTTACGCCAGGCGCAGCAGAATGGCACCGCCGGCAATACCCAGCGCCGCCGCGATACGCAGACCCGCAACCTTCTCTTTTAAAAGGACAAACGCGATCAGTGCGCCAAAAAGTATGGAGGTTTCACGCAGCGCTGCGACCACCGCCAGCGGTGCCTGCGTCATGGCCCAAAGCGCCAGACCGTAAGAGCCCATGGTGCCAATACCGCCGAGCAACCCCTTTTTCCAGTGCAGGCGCAGGTAGCCGGACGCCTCGCGCCGACGCGCCACCAACGCCCAGCTCAGCAGGCAGAAGCCGTTCATAAAGAAGGTCCACAGCGTATAGCCCAGCGCGGTGTCCGATAACCGCACGCCGGTGCCGTCCACCAGCGTGTAGCCTGCGATGAAACAGGCGTTCAGCAGCGCGAGCCAGATCCCTTTGCGTGACTGCATGCGTCCGTTCATCGCCATCGCCAGAATCGACAGGCAAATTACCCCGATCCCGGACCAGGCGAGCCACGAAAGGCTATCGCCGAGCGCCAGTACGCTGATCAGCGCCACCAGCAGCGGGGCGGTGCCGCGCATCAGCGGGTAGGTCTGGCTCATGTCAGAGACCTGATAGGTCTTCGCCACCAGCACGGTGTACACCACCTGTAAGGCGCAGGAGACGATCAAAAACGGCCAGCTTTCAGCAGATGGCTGTGGAGAAAACGGCAGTAAGACCAGAGCGATAACCGTGGCGGAGCCGCTGACGCTTATTGCGGAATAGAGCTTATCCGTTCCGGCTTTGACGATGGCGTTCCAGCTGGCATGCAGCAGCGCGGCGAACAGCAAAATGCAGAATACGGTGATGGTCATGGCGTATTGGGTGAAGAATTGTCACTCAACTGTAACATTCACATCCTGAGGCTGCCAGCCGGTTACACCGCACAAAAAAGGCGGTGCGTCACCCGCGGTTCGTCTGAGACCAGCGTAAAACCCGCTTGATGATAAAACCCGTAGGCGCTGTCCGGCGCGTGGGTATTCAGGAAATCAAACCAGATGCTGGCATCGGCCATGACCACGGTCAAAAGCTGTTTGCCAATGCCTAGCCCGCGGCACTTCTCGCTGACGTAGAGATGGCGAATGCGTCCGGCGCGCGGCTGCTGGCTGAACGGATCGCGATTGAGACCACACACGCCCACCAGCTTGCCGTTGAGAAACGCACCCAGCAGCTTTTCACCCGGCGCGTTAAAGCGGTTCTCACCGCGCTGCCAGTTCTCTTCCAGCCTGCGCAGCATGTTGAAATTCAATGCGATACTTTCCGCCTTCAGGGCGATATACCCCGGCTCATCCGGTGTGACAGGCTCAATTAACAGACGCGACATAGCATTCCCTCGTTATTAAAGAGGGGCGGTTGCCCGCCCCTCTCTGGTGCGACTTGAACCTGAATTACCGAAGGAATTTCAGGACAGCATCAAGCAGTTGCAGTACTGCAACAATGAGTTTGAGGATAAGTATCACCATATCCACTACGCTCATACGCGTCTCCTTTTGGTTAAAAGGAGCACGATGCTGGCGTACCTTTCCGCCGCCTGTTGCCAGCACCTGGATTGACGTAACACAGTGTGCTCACTTCAGGGGTTAAGGCACTGACGGCACCACCCGTTTCAGCCAGGACTTCGTTGCGCCGGTAGAACTGCGGCCCCCTCGCTCACTGCGAACACCCTCAGTATAGATAAATACTGTATGTATGAACAGTATTTTTTGGACAAAATCAGGAAGGCGATCCATACTCAAAAACGTCAAAATCCGTGCCGGAATTGCGCGTTCGTCTTCGATCGCGTATACTTTTTGCGTTGACGTAACACAGTGTGTTCTGCGGCGACCAACCGCAAAACCCTGATAAAAACCTCGCTTAGGCGGGGTTTTTTGTTTTCTGTTAGTCGGAATAATTCATATTTTCAATGTACGACTGTATTGCGGCTCTCTTTTGTTCAAAAGCCATTTCCTCCGCTTTTTGACACTCTGCCAGGGCTGCGGCAGGGTAGTGAACGCAGGGTATTTGCCGGGTTTTATCCTGCAGTATCCCCAGCGGATATCCCGTGCTGGCATCAAGCACAGAAATGCGTTGTTCGACGGATGCTGATGGCCCCTGCCCGGTGTTTTGCAATTCAATAAGAAACTGGACCTCGTGCGTTGAGATGGGGTAACCCAGACCCGCAACATAGCCCAGCATGGAGAGTGGCTTTACCTGTTTACTCGTCGCTTCGCCGAAATAGATCATACGGTAGATAAAATAACTGCCCCAGGGTTCGCGCGAGCCCAACGCGCTGTGCATAAACCAGGCCCGGGAATCATGGATTTGGTCATCAAAAAGCGCTCTAGTCAGCCCTGAGGGGTCATTGGCATTGCTCTGTTCCCCTTGTGGTGGAAACAGTGTTTCCAGGTGTTGTTTCCCCGCCTCTTTGATCTTTTTAAACTCAACGGGAAAGTCATCCTGGTTAAAGGCAAAAACAAAGCCTTTGAAGTAATCCAGTACGGCGTAGGTTGTGCTTTTTGCCTGAGTGCGAGAAACGCCCTGATAGTCTTCTTTGAACTCGAATGCTGCCTGTAAAAGCTGTGTTTGCCCGAGCAACGCATCAAAATCTTTTGGGCCTGCCTTAAGCATCACAAACTGACCCTGCGGGTGGCTACCGAGCTGGTTAATTCGCTCTCTTTCTGCATCTTTTTGTAATTTTTCGCGTTCTCTTTCCCGTTCCGCCCTTTTACCAGGATCGTTATCCTGATTTTGATTATTGGCTGCGGCGTCGTGATAAAAGCGCTGGCTCCGGAATGTTTCCTGGGCGTAGCGATTGATGCGCCAGGCGGTTATCCAGCCGATCTGGTTTTCAAGCGCTTCGATGATATTGACCCGAGCGCGAACGGGGGAGTAGTGGGTTGCCTGTTCATCGGGAATGCCATTTTCGGAAGGAGGTAAATCAAGAGTGAGCTGGCGCCAGGCGTTGAAGCGTTGGATAACGTCGGGTGATATTTCAAACTCTTGAATAAGTTCAGCTGGAATTATGCGCCAAGTGTCAGTTTTCAAATCGTCAGGCAAAGCTACTGCACCAATTTTCAATGGAGCACCAGCAGTAAACGCTGCGGCATAAATATCGTTTAGAGATATTTGAGAAAGCAGAAAAACATCGTGTTCTCCGTTTGCTTTACCTTGATCCAATGGCGGATACCCGCCCCCAATATCAGAGTGCATGCCAGGATAAACCACCTCTACGGCATATTCAGGATATCGCCCGTCAGCACGACAGATTGAATCGAGTGGGAAGCACAACCGCTGATCGTGAGCCGAAACCAGATGCACGCAGCGCTTAATCAGCGCATTGTCCGGCAATTCCATCGTTCCGTCGGCCCAGCCCATATGACCTTCCGCAACCGGGGCAATATGGGCAATTCCAACGGAAGCGACCGTATCCAGCAGGCCCAGAAATTCAATGCTAATCGGAATTTCACCCTGCTTTGTCGCCAGGCAAAAAGGTTGTAAGGCCCCTTCACGGGAGGGAGAAAGCAGGGCGTTAAGCCAGTTAACAAAGGCCCGGGCGGAGGCTGCTCCGCGAGAGAAACCGTAAATATAGAGTTTGATTCCCAGCAGCTTAGAGGTGCCCGGCGTTGGCTGCGTTAACGCGATCTCCAGCGTTTTACCCAATCCGTTTAACAGCCGGAAAAGCTCTGTGTAACGGAGGTATTCTCCGTGAGCGTTGGATTGAGAATAGCTGGAGTTCATCGCCTGAATGGAGTGCCAGTTTTCATCATCGCTTAGTTTCCCAAGCCCAAGCGTACGTCGCAGGGCGTCTACCAGCCGAAGCAGACCCCAGTTGATGCGCTCCTCGCCGTAAGCCGCGTATTTAAGGCCTGCATCGCTGAAGTCGAGATCCAGCACTTCCGGAAAAGGTGTCCCCACGCCGGGAATATAGTATTTGTAGTACTGGTTGTGCGCGACGCCGTCCTGATCGACCAGCTCTGCGTTATGCGCGCCGGTACCTCCGGCATAGCCTTGTCCTATGGTGGCACGGAACAGGCGGGCAATATTGGTTGGATGAGGCGGGGTCGACTCATAGAGGTCATGATTCAGGTTGTTGCCCGTGCCGTCAAAGAAAAGGCTGATATGGAGTGTCTTACAGCAGGGAGATAAGACGCGTCGGTTTGCAGCCGTGCAAAGCTGGTTGTGATATTTCGTTTCCAGACTGCTTTGTTCCCTGCAGTTTTGCCAAAAAATAGATTTTTCGGTTGGAAGCCTCCCTAAGCGTGGAAATTTGGGGGGAAACCAGACTTTATCGGGATTTATTTTGGACATACTTTTGGCTTCTCCATATGCACGGGGTCTTTGACGGGATAATCAGGGCTGCCGTATTCGGCACAGCTGGTGGTGACCTTCACTTGGTCACAGGGTAGGAAATGAACGGTAATACCGCAGGTTTTCTGGCCGGTGTAATCCGGGATAGAGACAATTTGTGTGTGTTTTTTATTCATTTCTTTAATAAGTTTGCGCCATTCTCTCCTTTGCTCTGTATATTTTTGAGCTACTTTATATCCTTCTTCATCGCTTAAGCCAGCTAGATTAGGTCTTCTGGGCGGAGGGATCTCAGGCACATCGCTGGCAAACGCGACGCCTGTTTCCCAGTCAACCTGTACCGTCATTCCGGGCGTCCACGGCCCGCTCACCCCAAAGCAGCAGCCCCCACCGCCACCCGAATACGGGCCGATAATGTCGAGGCCGGATTGCCCGTTAACGCTGAAGCGGTTAATAGCCCAGCTGGTATGGTTAATGGCTTCAATCGTTCCACCCCCGCCGGGCGGGGCTGGTTCCGATTTTACGGGCCGGTCGCATCCGGCCAGTAGCAGGGCTGCAGCCAGCAAAAAGAGAGCGCGCCATACTGCAATTACTGGGGACATACTGTCGGCTTCTCCATATGCACGGGGTCTTTGACGGGATAATCAGGGCTGCCGTAGTCGGCACAGCTGGTAGTGACCTTCACCTGGTCACAGGGCAGGAAGTGAACGGTGATACCGCAGGTTTTCTGGCCGGTGTAATCGGGGACCGGAACGGTTTGAGTATGTTTTTTATTTAGTGCCTTGATTTTTTGGTACCACTCCTCTTTTTTATCAGAATAAGCCTGAGCTACCTTGTATCCTTCCTCTTCGTTCAATCCCTCAAGATTAGGTCGTACAGGTTGTGGGATCTCAGGCACATCGCTGGCAAACGCGACGCCCGTTTCCCAGTCAACCTGCACCGTCATTCCTGGCGTCCACGGCCCGCTCACGCCAAAGCAGCAGCCTCCACCACCACCCGAATAAGGGCCGATAATATCGAGGCCGGACTGCCCGTTAACGCTGAAGCGGTTGATGGCCCAGCTGGTATGGTTAATGGCTTCAATGGTTCCGCCCCCGCCGGGCGGGGCTGGTTCCGTTTTAACGGGCTGGTCGCACCTGGCCAGCAGCAGGGCTGCAGCCAGCAAAACGAGAGCGCGCCATACTGCAATCACTGGGGACATACTGTCGGCTTCTCCATATGCACGGGGTCTTTGACGGGATAATCAGGGCTGCCGTAGTCGGCGCAGCTGGTAGTGACCTTCACCTGGTCACAGGGCAGGAAGTGAACGGTAATGCCGCAGGTTTTTTGTCCGGTGTAATCGGGTATTTGCACCGATTGAGAATGCTGCTGCTTGAACGACTCTATTTTCTTATACCATTTCTGTTTTTCATCGAAATATGCTTGGGCTACCCTGTATCCTTCTGCATCGCTCAAGCCTGAAAGATCTGGTCTTACAGGCTCAGGGATCTCCGGTACATCGCTGGCAAACGCGACGCCTGTTTCCCAGTCAACCTTCACCGTCATTCCGGGCTTCCATGGCCCGCTCACGCCAAAGCAGCAGCCTCCACCGCCACCTGAATACGGGCCGATAATGTCGAGGCCGGACTGCCCGTTAACGCTGAAGCGGTTGATGGCCCAGCTGGTGTGGTTAATGGCTTCAATGGTTCCGCCCCCGCCCGGCGGGGCAGATACCGTTTTTACGGGCTGGTCGCATCCGGCCAGTAAAAGCAAAGCCGCGAAAAGCATTGTGTAAAACTTCTTCATATTGTCTTCCTTAACACCCGCCAGTATCCCTCGGCACGCTTTAGTATTTTTGTAGTTGTACTTAGGTTCGAATAAATCATATCCACATAAAGCATGTCACAACACCATCGAGCCGCTATTTTCAGATTTTCATAAGGAATTAGTATGTAACTGAACCTAATAGCGTTTAGGGAAAATCTGAGAGGTAAAACGAAGAGTAAACCCAACAAACGAAACGTGATCCCTGACGCATTTTTGCGCAGATGAAAATATTTCCATTGTCACGCCCTAAAACCTGTGTTTGTATAAATTCCATCAATGATTCCAAACACAGGTCCCCAATGACTTCATCCATCTTCACTTCGACCCTACTAAAAACTGCGCAACCTGCCGCAGTGGTCGTCGTGCGTGTGGTGGTGGTCGTCGGCAATGCGCCGTAGGGACTGGATCAACACACGAATCCAAAACCCCGCCGGCGCAAACCGGGCGGGGTTTTTCGTTTAGGACCCTCCCCGGAAGGCTGGCTCAGAAGAAAAGGACTGGAGCATGGCAAGTTCGGGCACAACATCCAACAAGACGCGTTTTACCGGCGCGCAGCTGATCGTTCATTTGCTGGAACGGCAGGGCATCACCACGGTTGCGGGTATCCCGGGCGGCACGGTGCTGCCGCTGTACGATGCGTTAAGCCAAAGCACGCAGATCCGCCACGTGCTGGCGCGCCACGAGCAGGGGGCTGGCTTTATCGCTCAGGGCATGGCGCGTACGCAGGGTAAACCGGCGGTCTGTATGGCCTGCAGCGGCCCAGGCGCAACCAACCTGGTCACCGCCATCGCCGACGCGCGTCTCGACTCCATTCCGCTGATCTGCATTACCGGCCAGGTAGCATCCTCGATGATCGGCACCGATGCGTTCCAGGAAGTGGACACCTACGGCATCTCTATCCCCATCACCAAACATAACTATTTAGTTCGCGATATCAGCGAGCTGCCTCAGGTTATCAGCGATGCGTTCCGCATTGCACAGTCCGGCCGCCCGGGCCCGGTGTGGATAGACATTCCTAAGGATGTCCAGACCGCAGAGATCGAGATCGACGTACTGCCCGAGCCGGGCGAGCGTGCCCCCGCGCCGGAATTCAGCGCTGAGAGCGTGCGCGACGCCGCCGCCATGATCAACGCCGCCAAACGCCCGGTGCTCTATCTGGGCGGCGGGGCGATTAACGCTGCGGATGAAATCCGCCAGTTTGCGGAAAAAGCCAACCTGCCGACCACCATGACCCTGATGGCGCTGGGCATGCTGCCTAAAGCGCACCCGCTCTCTCTCGGCATGCTGGGCATGCACGGCGCGCGCAGCACCAACTACATCCTGCAAGAGGCTGATTTGCTGATTGTTATGGGCGCACGTTTTGATGACCGGGCGATTGGCAAAACCGAGCAGTTCTGCCCGAACGCCAAAATCATTCACGTGGATATCGACCGCGCCGAGCTGGGTAAAATCAAGCAGCCGCACGTGGCGATTCAGGGCGACGTGGCGGAAGTGCTGGCGCAGCTGATCCCGCAGACGGACGCAGCCGATCGCGCCGACTGGCGTCAGCTGGTGGCCGATCTGCAGCGCGAGTTCCCGGGGGCCATCCCAACCGAAGGCGACCCGCTGAGCCATTACGGGCTGATCAACGCCGTGGCCGCCTGCGTGGACGACAGCGCGATTATCACCACCGACGTCGGGCAGCACCAGATGTGGACTGCCCAGGCCTACCCGCTGAACCGTCCGCGCCAGTGGCTGACCTCCGGCGGGCTGGGAACCATGGGCTTTGGTCTGCCCGCAGCCGTAGGCGCGGCGCTGGCGAATCCGGACCGCAAGGTCATCTGCTTCTCCGGCGACGGCAGCCTGATGATGAACATCCAGGAAATGGCGACCGCGGCCGAAAACCAGTTAGACGTGAAAATCATCCTGATGAACAACGAGGCGCTCGGTCTGGTGCACCAGCAGCAGAGCCTGTTCTACCAGCAGGGCGTGTTTGCGGCGACTTATCCGGGGATGATTAACTTTATGCAGATTGCCGCCGGCTTTGGCCTGCACACCTGCGATCTGAACACCGAAGAGGATGCCCACGCGGCGCTGCAGGCGGCGATTTCTCGCCCCGGCCCGGCGCTGATCCACGTGCGTATCGACCCTGAACAAAAAGTGTATCCGATGGTGCCGCCGGGTGCGGCAAATACTGAGATGGTGGGAGAATAAGCCATGCAGAAACAACATGATAACGTCATTCTGGAACTCACCGTCCGCAACCACCCTGGCGTCATGACCCACGTCTGCGGGCTCTTTGCCCGCCGGGCGTTCAACGTGGAAGGCATTCTTTGTCTGCCGATTCAGGGCAGCGAGCACAGCCGCATCTGGCTGCTGGTTAACGATGACCAGCGTCTGGAGCAGATGATGGCGCAGATCGACAAGCTGGAAGACGTGACCAAAGTGGCGCGCAACCAGTCCGATCCCACCATGTTTAACAAAATTGCGGTGTTTTTCGAGTAAATCACTTAAGGTAAGAGGCTTTTGCCGGATGGCGCTGGGCTTATCCGGCCTACAAGGACTTTACACGTAGGCCGGATAAGGCGTTTACGCCGCCATCCGGCGTGTTCACGCATCAGGATCAACCCATGACCACCATCGCTCTCATCGACGACCACCTTATCGTCCGCTCCGGCTTTGCCCAGCTTTTAAACCTCGAACCGGATTTCCAGGTCGTGGCCGAGTTTGGCTCCGGTCGCGAGGCGCTGGCGGGCCTGCCGGGGCGCGGGGTGCAGGTCTGTATCTGCGACATCTCGATGCCGGATCTCTCCGGGCTGGAGCTGCTAAGCCAGCTGCCGAAAGGGATGGCGACGATTATGCTGTCGGTCCACGACAGCCCGGCGCTGGTCGAGCAGGCGCTCAACGCGGGCGCGCGCGGCTTCCTCTCTAAACGCTGTAGTCCCGACGAACTGATTGCCGCGGTGCGCACCGTCTCCACCGGCGGCTGCTATTTAACGCCGGATATCGCCATCAAGCTGGCGGCCGGACGTCAGGATCCGCTCACCAGACGCGAGCGTCAGGTTGCGGAAAAACTCGCGCAGGGGATGTCGGTAAAAGAGATTGCCGTCGAGCTGGAACTGTCCCCGAAAACCGTACACGTTCACCGCGCCAACCTGATGGAAAAACTTAACGTCAGCAACGACGTCGAGCTGGCGCGCCGCATGTTCGACAGCTGGCAATGAGTTCCGCTTTTTCACGGCTGATCGCCGTTGTCGCCAGCTTTTTTATTTTCTCCGCCGCATGGTTTTGCCTGTGGAGCATCAGCCTGCACCTGGTGGAACGCCCCGAGCTGGCGGTGCTGTTGTTTCCCTTCGGGCTGCGTCTGGGGTTAATGCTCCAGTGCCCGCGCGGCTACTGGCCGGTTTTGCTCGGCGCAGAGTGGCTGATGCTGGTCTGGCTGGCGCAGGAAGTCGCCCTCGCGCACCTGCCCTTATTGATGACCGGAAGCCTGCTTACGCTTCTCCCGGTTGCGCTCATTTCCCGCTACCGCCACCAGCGCGACTGGCGCACGCTGCTGCGTCAGGGGGCGGCGCTGATTGCCGCCGCGCTGCTGCAGTCGCTTCCGTGGATTGGCGAGAAGGAGATGCTCAACGCCCTGCTGCTGACCCTAACCGGCGGCCTGACGCTCGCCCCGACCTGCCTCGTGATCTGGCACTACCTCACCAACACCGTCTGGCAGCCGCTCGGCCCGGCGCTGGTTTCCCAACCGGTGAACTGGCGCGCCCGGCACCTCATCTGGTATCTGCTGCTGTTTGTGGTGAGCCTGTGGCTCCAGCTTGGCCTTCCCGCCGAGCTTTCACGCTTCACGCCGTTTTGTCTGGCGCTTCCAATCATCGCCCTGGCCTGGCACTACGGCTGGCAGGGGGCGCTGATCGCGACGCTGATGAACGCCATCGCGCTGATTGCCAGCCAGACCTGGCACGATCATCCGGTGGATCTGCTGCTTTCCCTGCTGGCCCAGAGCCTGACCGGGCTGCTGCTCGGCGCGGGCATTCAGCGCCTGCGCGAGCTGAACCAGTCCCTGCAAACCGAGCTGGCGCGCAACCGCCGTCTGGCGGAGCGCCTGCTGGAGACGGAAGAGAGCGTGCGGCAGGAGGTTGCCCGCGAGCTGCACGACGATATCGGCCAGACCATTACCGCTATCCGCACCCAGGCGGGCATTGTCCAGCGCCTGGCGGCGGAAAACGCGGGCGTGAAGCAGGGCGGGGCGCATATCGAACAGCTTTCGCTGGGCGTCTATGACTCCGTTCGCCGCCTGTTAGGACGGCTGCGCCCGCGCCAGCTTGACGACCTGTCGCTTGAGCAGGCGGTGCGTTCCCTGATGCGCGAGATGGAGCTGGAAAGCCGCGGCATTGTCAGCCATCTCGACTGGCGCATCAATGAAGCTACCCTGAGCGAAGGCCAGCGCGTGACGCTGTTCCGCGTCTGTCAGGAGGGGCTGAACAATATCGTCAAGCACGCCAGCGCCAGCGCGGTCACGATCCAGGGCTGGCAGCAGGACGAGCGCCTGATGCTGGTGATTGAAGACGACGGCTGCGGCCTGCCGCCGGGTTCCGGCCAGCAGGGCTTTGGCCTGGCGGGCATGCGCGAGCGCGTGAAGGCGCTCGGCGGCACGCTGAGCATCTCCTGCACCCACGGAACGCGCGTCAGCGTCAGCCTGCCGCTACGGAGTTACCATGTTTAAAACCCCTGCCAGCGCCGCGCCGATAGGCGACAAAGCGGAAATCGACGCCCGCTACCGCTACTGGCGTCGCCATATCCTGATTACCATCTGGCTCGGCTACGCGCTGTTCTACTTCACCCGCAAAAGCTTCAACGCCGCCGCG
>Ga0207713_1000635_pt1 | contig 34145 bp, 34 predicted proteins | sample KBSS64metaG_FD_184404 | JGI IMG/M metagenome (GOLD analysis project Ga0207713, IMG submission 184404) | Switchgrass rhizosphere microbial communities from Kellogg Biological Station, Michigan, USA - KBS S6-4 metaG (SPAdes) (version 2) | ecosystem: Host-associated > Plants > Roots > Rhizosphere >... | reverse complement strand
ATGCGTTGTTTCTTGTGCGATACAGCAATCGCCTCAATAGGAAGAGAGAGAACAATAACTATGAATGCTGCACTTAAATCCTTCGCCCCCAGCGCACTCGCGTTGCTGCTGATCCTGCCGACCGCCGTTTCCGCCAAAGAAGCCGAAACCCAACAGAAGCTGGCCAACGTGGTCATCCTCGCCACCGGCGGCACCATTGCCGGTGCGGGCGCCAGCGCGGCCAACAGCGCCACCTACCAAGCGGCCAAACTGGGCGTCGACAAGCTCATCGCCGGTGTGCCCGAGCTGGCCGACCTGGCCAACGTGCGCGGTGAACAGGTGATGCAGATCGCCTCCGAAAGCATCACCAAGGAACACAGGTTTGCTGCCAACGGACGGACAGTCCTCTAACCTATATACGACGCGGGCTTCAGAAAAAATAGAGGTTGTCCGTAGCGTTGGATGCTTGTGTCTTTAAACAGAGGAGAAAGGACGCCCCATTGGAACCTGGGACAAAGACGCGAGATGTGATAGACGAGAAAATTGATTGAGATGCGAGAGAGAAACGGGACCAGAACTACGTTTTTCTTCAAAGCCCCGCAATAGCCATTGCCACACCAACTACCCGAGTAGCGACATCTCAGAACTTATCCTTGCCTATGCTTCTTATGAGCTTCTGTCGCGCATGCAGATCAAGAATTGCGATGTTAGAGGGTTTCTCTAGCCCATCAACCATGAAACTCATTTCGACGAGTGCCAGTTGTAAATTGAGCACCCTAGAATGGCTTTCGTCACGCTCGATAGTTAGCTGCTCATAGGACTCGCGAAGCTTTCTATTTTCGCTTCTTGCGGCTTTCAACTGGGCGCTAAGCGAACGGTCAATCCTCTCCCCCGCCGAACTTACATTATTATTGAATGACTCAACCTCGGAGATGAATATCGGGTAACGAGACTTCTTAAGAGCAGACGGATCCTTCCCCGCCTCCCTAGCAATATTTGCCAAATTCGGAGGTGCCATTTTATCAACACGCATTGCTTTGCCCTCGACAATACGCCTGAAGGCCTTCCGATATTCGATCTCAGCATTATCTTTCATATGCCACCCTCAACCAATACAACATTAATCAAGCGCTGAGTAAACTCACGCTGTGCCTTCAGCGCATCTTTTCTAGGGCTATCCCTCGGAGCCTCATCAAGCTTTTCCACCAGCCAACTATCAAGCTTGGTAATCAAAGGCAAATTTTCCTTGGACGCGAGCCCAGACGGACACTGATCACAAGCCAGGACGTAGTCTGCGCTCCCGTACTCACAGTGCTCGGTGTTAAGGCAGACGCCCAAAAGCGTTTCCTTAACAACCATTTCACCACTTCGCCCCATTTTAGCCAGTTGCTTCAGGGTTTTTCCCTCCATGAAGCTAATAGCACGTTGCTTATGTAGAGGGCTGATCAACGAAACGAAAGTAGGACTCTTCAGTTTAGCTGCTTTACGTGCCATGGTCTCGTAAGCAGCCTCGATGTATTCCTCCTTGGCCAACGCATTGAATGCAAGCCCTGAATAATTGCGACCGTAATACATCGACATACTAAGATAAAGATGCTTGGCCTGGTACTGCATGGATTGCGGCGACACCTCCTCGGAAAGAGAGGCATTAACCATCAGAGTTCTTCGATACTGGTGGAAAGCGAATGACCATCGTTTACCAACTCCAAATCTCTTAACATTTAAATCAGGATTGACAGAGATAGCCTCCCTGAAATCTTCATCACTAATAACTAGATCATTTGGCAAAAACAAAATAGGGCATTGCCTGTGAAGCTCAGAGGCACCTATAGCTTTGCGAATAAACGTAGGAGCCGAGTTGATCCCTTTAAAGTCTTTGGACCAAGGCTCGTAAGTCCTAGAGACCAGATAAGGATTTACAACCTCGTCCGGGGCATGCTCTATCCCCATTGCTATGGCTGCCTTCATTCTCAATTTTGCAATAGAACTCATAGCAGCAATAGCTTTAGCGGCATCCTCGCAAGTCACCCAGCGCGCATCATCATCCTTGATAGTCTTTGTTGTTTCTCCGCTGATAAAATAAACCATTCCACGATCGGTGAGCTTTGCTTCATAGCAGTCGACCCTAAGATCATTGATTTCATTCTTTCGCATTCCACTCAAGCTAGCTATACAGGTCGCCCCAACCAAGCAAAGAGTATTAAAAAATGACGAAAGGCTTGTAGAATCAATTTTAATCGAATTCCCCGGCCGCCGGGACATCCACTTAACCAGCGTGGCTTTCACACCAAAAGTTTCAGCAATACAGTCAAACGAACCCAAGAAAAATTTGTTTCTATGGTCGGTTGGCGTTGTCAATTTCCCCGCCCAGGTACGGGGATCACCATTATTTTCCACATAGCCAAGCCAAAGGCAGTCAAATAGCCCCTCAAACGAAGATGCCAACGAACTGTAGTCGTCCAGCATTTCAAACGAACGAAGCAAGTGGAGATTATGAATACGAGACGGGACATAAGGAGTCTGGACCGATTTTCTGCTTTTCCCCACCCAAAAAAGCTGCGATATCTGTTCGAGAGTCAAAATCTTGAACCCCAAAACCTCCTGATGATCATAGACACCTCTGAGCATTGTCACATAATGACCACCTAAAGGGCCAACATCATCAATGAACGCCGAGACTAAATGAGGAAACCGATGCAAATCCGCTACGGATACCTGATGGTCAAAACAAAATTTTAAGAGCCTCCGCAACCTACCGTATTGGGATACCAATGTTGAGGGGCTGATACTAGCCGGAATAACCCACATCAGCAAAATCAAGACGAGTTTGAAAAAATAAGCATCACCACTGGACAACCACGGCGAAACCTTTCGTAGGTCTGACGGACCAAAATTAAACGTGGTAATTTTTCCAACCCAAACATCCATAGCCCAATTGATATCCCCAAACCGAGACAGCACATTACCATTCCGATCAATGCATACGGGAAAATCATCAGCGGGTGGGAATTTAACAAGCTGGCGATTTGAATCATTCAGCGGTGGATCGTCCATCGCAACATTTGATTCCATAGGTCTAGCCATTGAATCTCACCTCAATTAATGCTCTATAGTTCTCATGAAAATCGCGCTCAGCTATCCTAAGATCCGCCTCCTCACGCCAGGCGTGGCACTCAGCACTTTGGCTAGAAAAATCGTCCATAATTTGATCAAGTCGCTCTGTCGTTGATTGCTGAGGAGAGCCATCAACATCTTTCGAAAGAGGAATAAGCTGATATTCTGAGTACTTGAGATAGCGGAAAGTGGCGATAGACCAGATATAATCAAATGATTGGACGCCCTCATAGTGTTCACAGAAAAGGCAGCCCGTCGGGTTGATACAGTCTGGCGTAACAGCACTTCCTTCGCGCGGCTTTGGGTTACTGGGGACACACTCGCCCTCAAGAACCGCGGCGCGAGCAGCCTTACGTTTTGCGAAAAGCGAAGAAAACTCGTAGGCAGCAATGTGGTGATTTGGCTTCGAGTAATTCCGCACCATAGTTCCGACAGTATGCTGCGCAGCATCCGCAACCATCTCGGGGTCGTGAGTTTCACGCAGCATCCAATTTACGCGCTTCTCCCGGAGTGATTGGAGGGTAATGGATTTCCTACCACCGTCGTTTAGAAGGCTCGCGAATATGGACTGCCTATACTTCATCGCTCGCTTCTCACCTTTCACGAGAAATGGAAACAAGTACTCACACCCTTCGGGATACACCGCCTTTACAAACCGTAAATACCTTTCAAAGTGAGTCCTGTACTCGGAGAATATCATGAACTCCACATTGCTCCCCCGGCGAGGCTTAAAGGCAGTTACACGATACCCACCCTGCCAGGTATTACAGCGATAATCCTCCATAGGTAGATCGTAAGCAGGTGATACGTTCATACCAGTCTGCGCAACAAACAAGTTAAATTCAGCGTGCACTCGAATATTCAGAACTGGCGCCCTGGTTTTGACGTCGCCACTAAGTCGCAACTTTTCGCGCGCCAAGTGATACTTCCTAATATCCTCAGGAGTTCGCTCGCCATCTTGCAAAAGCAGATCTGGAGCCCGTAAGTTCCCCCAATATTCATGAATGGATCCATCAGAGTGCCGAATTTTTATCGGCAACTCACCCAAACAAGCCTCAAGACTAAACGCATCGATTACGTTTAATACGTCGGCTCCAAACTCAAAGCTATCATTAAGGTCGCTCTTGTCGACCTTCATACGCCCCGCCAGCCCACGGCGCCGTAGCTCTGAATGACTGAACGCAGTTCTAAGCAATCCTTCAGGTAATTCCAACGCGCCTTGAATTATGTACCGAATATCAGCATCCTGACTATAGGCCGTTTCCGCTGACATTGAGCATACGCCCTTAAGCACTTGGTCCCACAAATTACGGCTATAAGCCTCATAGCAGACCCCAACATTATCGGCAGTCAGATCCATGCCCAGCTTATCGTATTCTGTGTAGAGTTTCCTTAGCGAGAAAACCTCACCAAAAATACTGGTGCGAGTGCACGTTTGGAACCTTCGTTCAAAATACGAATGAAACATGCTTACGAGGTGCTGCCTCTGGATACGTGGCGCTCCAAGCTGGCCAGACTCAAGCTTAGGGATAACAGCGCGCTGGTTAGTGTCCGCGCCACCGATATAAAGGAGATATCGCAAATTCGTGAGTGGAACAGTCCCCTCTAGATCACAATGTTCGAAACCAAGTTGATGTTCGGATTTTGAGCGCACTACCATTTCTTCTGCAACTCTTTACATCGCTGATAGAACTCATTAGCCCACTTTGCCTTGGCTGTGTGATTCTGGACATACTTAATATAAGTCATGGTCGACCTTTCACTTGTATGGAGCAGCATATCTTTAAGCATCCCTATCACTGCTTTGAGAGTCACACCCGGCCTGTCAAGATTCTCCATCACGAAATTGGTGCCAAAGGTTGCCCTAGTCTGGTGAAACTTGAAACTGAGCTGAATCCCGCGCTGTCGAGCGATATTACGAATATTCATAACTTCGGAGTTTACTGAACTGCTACTCCCGCGACCTTTGCGGCAATAAGAACGACCATTTTTGTTCAAAAAGACTAACTGCCCATCTTCTTTGTTCGCGCGCACTGCCCGCTTAAGCCTCCTAGCTGACTTCACATAGGAACAGAGTAAATCGTAGACGTGAGCAGGAATTGAGATATCTCCGTTCACTCCGAATTTTGTAGCGACTGGTGCATAGCCTACAGACGGACCGACAGATAGGTAATAAAAGCTTCCATTGCCAGCGGGCCGTGCATATTTGAGGGTGAGCAGCCTCAGGTCGCAAATAGTTCCGACCCTCATGCCTGTATAAAATCCAAGAACGAGCATCAGATATACTTCTGGCGAGCAGTTCTCGAATGCAATGTCGAGAATAAGATCTTGAACATCGTAATCCAAGGGTACCAACCCATCTTCAACTCGCTGGATAATATCTTTTGCGCCTCTCAGCTTTAGCTGCTCTTTGCTAACAGCAATGGTGCGTTCCAAACCAGCGAGGTTAGCAACCTTCTCAGAAAGACTCAGCTCACTAAACATATCGTTATTCATAGACAGCAAACGATAATCTAATACTGCCTTATAAAAATTAACCGCAGTTTTACCTCTCGACTTTGCAGACCGGTAGGAGATCTCCCCTCTTTTCAATTGCCCTTGCAAGTCATGATAATAGTGGAAAAGACAGCGCTTATCTTTATTGACCAGTGGAAACCAGAACCACGTCATCCTCACCCTCTCTAGGAAGGCCATGTAATGCCTCAATGCATAAGCTCGACTCACCAGTGCGTCTAAGCTTAAACCACCACGCATAACCTGTAAGGCAAAAGTTGCTAGCCAAAAATTCCCTACCTCCCATGGCTTACCACTGGACCAATAGAGCTGCGGAAAACCTCTGATAACAATATCTACCGTCTTTTCAGACCTATTTGATTGATGAGGGATTTCAATTACATCTCCGTCATGAACGTATATATCTGCCGGCTTGTAATTGATGAATTTAACCGTTGCCATCTTCTACTCGGTTAGAACTTTTCCTCCAAAAATAGAATCATGTCCGTCTGCGGATGTCTAGTACCTGTCGCTCAAGATTGATTTCGTGACAACACCAAAAACTGTCACACCGTTTCCAATCTTGTTACAAGGTCAACCACATAAACTAAGACAGAACGCTAAGCCCCAGACTTATCTGGAAAAAATCACTGTCAGATAATTTTCATCAATTTTAATTCTGTCACTGTGTCAATAACACTTAGCAATTTTTGCTGTGAAAAAAACATAAAAAATTTCGATCAAGCCTCACGGGATCTTTCTCTCAGCTGACTCGGCGCCTCTCGATTTGATGCGGCATGGGGAGATACAGCCCCACATTCGAGTCCATCAGCCTTCTAAAGGCTGGTGCTCTGCGGTGGTTGCAGAGAGGATTGGATATGGCTCTAGGGAGCAAATCGCCAACGACATTAGTACCTAGGTGGGTCTGTGAGACTCAAGATGCATATGCCATTATATGGCCAGCAACGGCGAGACCTGGCTCCTGAATGCCAGGAGCGGGCTGTAAGCGCGCGCCGCATCGCTTGGGTCGAGAAAGACTGAATAGCTATCTGAGACGCAGGTCTACAAGGAGTAGTAATGATAAAAAGACTTATCGATGTCCATTTCGACGGGAAGCAGGTAAAGCTAACCCCCGAAAGACTCAAGCCCAGCATTAAGAATTGCTACACCGTAATCGTTGGAAAAAATGGCATTGGCAAGAGTCGGCTGCTTGCGGATTTGATAACGACTGGTAATTACATAGGATGCTTCCAGAAAATCATCGCCATCTCGACAAGTCCTTTCGATAAATTTCCAAGTCAGAGGCGTAAAAGCCTAACTATGACCGGATCTTACCGATATGTTGGTATGCGATCGGACAGCATGTATCAGTCTTCATCCTCGGTCTCGCTTATTTCCTCCGCAGCTAAAGGCTTGCTGGAAAGGCTGTCCGACCCAAATGGAAGTCATAGCCTTTATTGCGTTTTCGACGCTCTCAATTTTGAACCACTAGCTGATTTTATATTAAAGCCTGGTTATCTGAAATCGGTCAGAAAGGACTACCACATATCGCTTATAGAAGGAAGCAGTCTCGCTATCGAACTGCGCAGACTTGAGCGCGAACATGGTATTCAAGTCGACGAGCGCTACTTTGAGCTTTTAGAAAATCTTCCGCTGGGTCGGCGGATAGAAGTCCTAGATGCTATGACCAAGCTCAACAAAGTACTTGATAGGAGACGAGCTGTTGAGCTGAAGGCTGACTTCACTCAGTCGACATTGATGATTGACGGCTACGCTGCAAGCAACACTATCATAAAAGCCATTCTTGTATTGCTAGATGTAGGGCTGATCCGGCTAATGGATCTGATTTTGGTGAAGAAGGGTTTCGGCCAGCTGTCGCTGAAGAAGGCCAGTTCGGGTGAGCAGTGCTTGTTAGTACTAATTCTCGGCATTGCAGGTCACATCTGCGACGACTCGCTCATTCTTATTGATGAACCGGAGATCAGTCTGCACCCTCGATGGCAAGAGGAATTTATGGAGCTGCTGACCGCGTCATTCTATCGATACAGGGGCTGCCAATTCGTCATCGCTACCCATTCACCGCAGATCATCGCGAGGCTTCGTGGTGAGGGGTGCTACATCGCCTCTCTTTCCAGAGGTGAGCTTTACGACGCCGCCGACTTCCATGACAAATCAGCAGATTTCCAGCTGGCAGAGCTTTTTGATGCTCCTGGCATCATGAACGAGTACATCTCCCGCCTGGCCTTCAACCTGCTAGCGAAGGTAAAGCACAGCAAATCACTGGACGGCTCATCCCGCGAGGACTTGGAAAAGCTGCTGAAATTCAACGATCAGCTTGAGAGCAACGACCCAGTCAAAGAGCTGATCCGCTCCGTGGCCATGCTGTGTGAAAGCTATGCCGATGATCAATAATCCCGTGGTGCTAAGTGATGCGGCTCTCGACCTGGTCGAGGCCAAAAAGCGCTCTGCTGATTTCTCGCACTCCAGCTGGGGAGATGAAGACCTCAAACCCGTCCGACGAGAGATACGAGAGCACTACAGGAACGTGCAGCGCTTGGTGTGTGCTTACTGCCAAGGGCCCGTTTGTACCCGCTCAGCCGCAGGATCGCCAATCGAACACATCGTGCCGAAGTCCCAGCACCTGGCCTTCATGTTTGAGCCCAAAAACCTGTGTGTGGTATGCGCAGACTGCAACGAGTACAAATCGAACAATGAAGCGCTTGTCGATCCGATTTTGAGAGCGCCGCGGGTCAACTACCCAGAGAACCCACAGCTTTTTCGCATCGTGCATCCACACCTCGATACCTATGACGAGCACATTGGACGATTCGAAAGGCTCTACGTGGATCTGACAGAAAAAGGCGGATATACCATCTACGCTTGCAACCTTAACCGGTTCTACCGAAGGTTCGGACGTTGTGATGAACTAGTGAATGACGTCGCTCTTGTCCAGCAAGCTGAGCGCTTTCATCAAACCGGACTAATTTGACTTTCATCAATAGCACGCTGAGTCATCACTGACGAGCCACATTAGCAACGACTAGGGATGTGGCTAACTACCTGCTTCTGATAAGTTCGCACTTTTGAAACAGATTAAGACCTCGCTTGACGCCAAAGTTATAAATCAGGCAAATAACCTATCTAGCCGCCAGAAACAGGTTCACAACACAACCAAATACTGGACTCCACGCATAACCAGAAGACGACTAAAACTTAATCACCTACTCAGCACTTCTAACGCATAGACACGGCGGGCAGATGAATTCTAACGACCGAAACTCGCCTCCGAACACATTCCATATCACCATCAAGCCAATGTCCATATGGGTGAACACAGGCCGTCGAAACCAAATTATTCTCCGGTCGCCGCTACATATTTAAGGAACTCAGTTCCAGTCATAAAGCTTCCTCGGCCGACATCAACAGACAGCAATTCACTCAAAAGCTTACAAACCTCCAACAGGGCCTTAGTCGTGCCTTTATCATTTGTAACAAGCGTTATATCCCTAGCAAAATCTAGGTGTAAAGCTATGTAGGCATCCTCACAATCATTAAGGTCTATTTGCGGCGCTCGCCCCGTCGATGCGCGGAGCCCCTCATAGTAATTCAAGCGAGAAAGCATATACCCTACATATGGAGCCACTGCCAAAAAAACAAACCCTTTATTCTCTAAATCATCGGAATTCGCCAGTTTTTTCACCACATGTGATATTTCTTCGAAAAGGCTGTGGGGCGTTAAGGGACGACCATAAGCTCTAGCGCTTAGAGATTCAATTTCTTTGACGTAGCGCTTTTCTTCATCAAGCAAAATGGCTGCCACTCTAGCGCCTAAGTCTTCACATGAAGTGATTTTGCCGTCAGGATAAACTATTTGTTTTTCGCTAAGATCTGTCAAAGTTTCCGCCTGCTCGACTGCATCAATCAGTTGCGCCAGCATTAAACGGTCTTCGCCACGAGTAGGGTTTGGTGTCAAGTTTGTGTCTGAAGCCAGCCCCCAAAATGGATCATCAAGAATTTTAGGATACTTACACTTTATAAAGTTGCCTCGTGCGCGTAAATACCCACTACTTCCACCTTCACCCAAGTGACTAGCCAACTCCAATACAGTCAACGTAGAAATTGCAACTTCAAATCTACCACAGACTGAGATAATATCGCTTCTCGAAAGCCCACGAAGCACCGACGTATCCAGAATAAACATCACCTTACCTTTACCTAAATCAAACCACGATAGAAGGAACAACCTTTGCTGCCAAAGGGTTCACGCCGAGTGTGGCAGCCTCATTCGACACCAGCATATTTCTCAAATAACTTAAAAGATCAACTATGTGCGCATCCCAATTTTGCTTAATAACGTTCAACACAGGAAGCAACATCGGGTCATAGTTTGCTCGTTGATCTGCCCCCATCGTCATGAATAACTCGATGGTTCCTACTGCATTATAAAAATCCTGTACCACCGAGTGATCACTATCTATCATAATAACGTATTTATTGCCTACATCAGTCTTGACCCATTGACCTGTGATCACAGGTGGGGTTTTCTGTTGACCTGTAAAAATTTTTGAAAGGCTTTCAATTCTTTGCCTTACACCAATCCCAAATGAATAGTACAGTCCATTTTTCTTAACCCAGTATCCGCCACTGGTAAGCCGTTGCCCATGATTTCCCTCAACCTCTCCTAATACCGCAAAATTTCTTTCATCTCCTTTAAACAGAAAGCATAGATCTGAATAGGCCACCTTTTCAGCGGCGTCGGCATGAGTAATATTGTTATACCCTAGCAACACAGGATTATTTTCAGAAATAAATGCCGAACCACTTTGGAAATCTTTTCCACTAACAAACACACCATACTGAACTGACGACCCCAAAAAATCATAGGAATGGTGATTAGATAAATTTGTCATTATATTATCAAATATAGGCCGCCCTTCAGAGCTTGTCAGGTAATGACAGAGCAGGCTCTGAAGACCAAAATTTTGCACAGACATTTTTATATTGTTGAAGAACGCGAAGCCAGCAAACGCAACCAAATTTCTCAAGGAAGGATACACATCATTCATATACGACCTTTGAAATCCATGCTCGATAGTTTTATGACCATGCAAGATTTCCAAAACGGAGCAAAAGTGCATTGCCCAGTATGCGTTCATATCTTCAAATACTGAAGGCCTAATTATTTCTAGAGTACTCTTTTCCAAAACATCTCCTTGGTCGTCTAAATTTTTTCCAGCTGCCACTTAATCTGACGTCGCGCAGTCGAAATTATGTCGGAGAATAAAAGAACTCTCACATTCGGCTCGATATATTGCACAGGGTAATCAGTAGACCGTCGGCCACCGAGCAGCAGGACAGTTATCGGCTTTGCCGTATATTTTGCAAACTCATGTCGATACCGAGTGGCTTGCTGGTAGTCGTCATGATCCAGAGCATGGGAGGGCCTTTTGAACTCGATGAGCAAGTACTCGCCATTCAAATTCTCGTTGAGCAAAAGGTCTGGCCGGTCGGCAGCAGACTTGCCCTGATACTTCCCACCTAGGTACTGCTCGACTTGTTTTCTCAGCCCTTCATTGGAGCTGAAAGCAGTGTACTCCGCACCAAAGATCCAGAGAGCCTTCTCGATAGCGCGGTGAACCGCTGCCTCAAGGCAGGCCTTGTTCTCTACAAGCCTTTCCAACCAGGCCAAGAAAGCGAATCGAGCTTTTGCCTGCTCTACCAGGATTGCCATGTCGGCTAAGCCGAACTGCTCCAACGCCTCAGCAACCGCGGCCACATCTGCCTTCTTCGCTTCGGCAAGGTGTTCGATGATGGCCGCGTAGTCGGATCGCTCAATGGCCTGAAGCACCACGAATGCGATCGCCTCTACCTTGTGCTCCGGTTCGTCGTAGTACTTGTCCAGGACCTTCTTGATGGCCTCTTCAGCAAACTGGCGTTTGTGCTCGGGGAGCTTGGACATGCTCAGGTTCAACGCCTTCTTCAACCTGGCGTGTGCGAGCTGCATCTCCTGGGCATGAGATTGATGAAGCGCCTCTTTTACCGTCTGCTGGACGTATTCAGCGACCCGCTGGTAGCTCTCGCTGTTCTCGATCACAGAATCCCAGCCAGCCGTGATGTAGTCTCTCAAACCATCAGCCCTGATCTCTCCATACAGCTTACGCAGCAGCTTCGGAGGCACGTCGTCGCACCCTTCCAGCCCAAAGAAGCCGGGCTTGCCGACGGCCTTGCCATCAACGAGCAGCGTAATGCCTGGCTCTCGTAAACCCGTTTTTTTGTTGCTGATGGAAAAACGTAGGGCTACATCACCTGCGGATGGCAGCGACTCGGTTTCTTCCTTATAAGTCCCTTCGAGATCGTCAATCCCTAGCGGCTTTCCGTTGATGATGATGGCGAAGCCAGACTGCCGGCCATACTCCTTGATCAGCTCTTGTCGGAGCTGTACCGGGTTTGGGTAGCTGAGTCCTTGCCTGAGATGCGTGAGCTGGATCGATGTGCCGCGTACTCCTTCCTCGCAGTTGGAAATACTCAGCTCGATTGGAAGGTGTTCGATATCAGCTGCTTTCTGGAGGCTGTCGACGCTCAAGGTAAATGATGCGGCCTGGCCACGGGCACTGGTGGTCAAGGTCATGACTGATGCAGCCATCAGCCCGGCGAATTTACCGATGCCTTTCCTGCCTTTGATGAGCCTCTGCTTTCCGAGTGTGCGCTCGCCTCGCCGCAGGCGTGAGTCGGAGGCGATCTTCATGTACTGAGACTTCAGCTCGATCACTGTCATGCCATTGCCGTTATCGCTGACGACAATGGGGTGATCGCTCAGGGGCTCTGGAAGGACGATGACGACCTCTCCAGCATCGGCGTCCCACGCGTTATCTACCAGCTCCTTCAGAGCCTTCTCTGTTGTTGAATACCCCTGCCCTAGCAGTGTGGCTAGGCGCGCATCAACCTGGAAATTGGCTTGCTCCATGACTCATCCCTGGATCCAATCAAGGATGGCAATTTAATATCGTTTAGGCCCAACTGTCACTAGCCACCGACTAGGATCAGCGGCAGGTCTCCCGTAACGAAAATAGGGTTTTCGCTGAGCACATCGACGCGGAGCAGTGGCCGATGCGCTCAGCCCCGTTCAGCCTTCGATTGGAACAACTCAATACTAAGGGGCATAGTGAGTACCTACCCCCCCACACTGGGCCGATCGGTCAGCCACCAATACGGTTTCGGGGCATTGCGGCTACTTTCTGCCGAAATCGAGACACTGCCCCCATATCCGCCTCCGCCTCACACCCCATGATACAGAGCCAATTTTTCACTAACTTCCTGAGCGCAATTGCAGTCATAGGCTTACTTTTCGAACGCTTACTATAAAATAGTAAATCTCCAGGCTTGAGGTCAGCAAATTTAATCCAATCCCTTAGCCAACTGTAGATGTAAAGGGAGGGGACAGCATTGCGAATAATGTCGGCGAAATAGCCGTCCTCGTCCCTTTCCACTGAAACTCTGGCACTCACTATCTCAGTGTAGCGATAACCGTCAGACAAGAGTGCCACCAAGGCGACACCCCTCAAAATCACTTGTATCTTTAAAGTGCAACAACAACTTATCGCACTGTTCCTTGGTAAAAGGTTGTATATCCTGCACGATGACTGCGGATCGCGTCATCATGGCGATTCTCCTGAACGTTTTTTGTCCTCCAAGGTTAACCATTCAATCAAAAACCACAAGACTTCAACACCAAAAAAACATCCCCCAGGCAAAAGAAATCGGCCCGATTAATGCTTGAGTTTATTACATTTACCATATCCGCAATACTTATCTTTATATTATAGTTCTTAGTACGCTTCTTCCGCAGCATGAAAATCACAGTGAACATCAACGAAAAATGCGTAGCAAAAAAATACTTGACGCACCAGCTTATCTATAGTTGCATTAAATACAACCAAGACCCTGTAACATTCAACCACCTACGGAGAATGACTGATGAAACAGGAAAAGAGCATACGAGATACTGAAGCGAGGAAAATAATCAAGGCCATGCACGACGCCGGGCAATTTGATCCTCAACGGTTGAGCGAGTTAATTGGGCATCAGATGGGACACCTGAGTCTGAGCATGACCCATTCCTACATCTCCACGCCATTTGGTGCATGCACAAATGCCACCAATGAGAAGCCAGAATAGTTCGAGACTATTGATAACAATAAAAATTAGCGGCTCTACCCCGAAGGACTCCGCTTGATAGACTCGCTTCGCGTAACTTAACCAAGGCTGTCCCCCCCCGAGTGTGGGCGCGGCAGCCTTGGGTTGAATCGCCTAGGTCAATATTGCACTGACGTAGGATCAGCGAGTTAGCCAAGAGTCAACAACGTCAGCGCCGTGCTCTTGCTTCCACTGCTTTAGGAGGCGATGGTTGCCACCTTTGGTCTCGATCAGCTCACCATTGTGAGGATTTTTGTAGATCTTAACCTCCCGCGGCTTGCGTTGAGTTACCTTCGATGCTGCTACAGGAGGGGTTCGGTGAGAGGCTTGAGGATCTAGAATGTTGATGACGTCGCGCAAGCTGTAGCCATAGCTTTCAAGCAAGCCACGGAGTTTTTTCTCAAATTCTATCTCTTTTTTAAGCCCAACATCGTTTTTCATACTTTCCAGCTCTGCGAGCTGGGCGGCCAAATTACGCTCAAGCTCACGAAACTCTGCAAGTCTAGACATCGAAACTACTCCTCCTGATGAGTTTAGAGCGTCATGTTAGTCGTTTTACCATTCCGCTGCACCCTCCCTCCCCATGAAAATGAGAATCAAGCCTCTCGTAGTAGCAGGAGGGTATCGCTTCACTTTAGGTGCTCACGACATCATCCTTTTTTCGATTTCTGAGTTCGCCGGACGGAACAACCTTCAGACACAGCGCATGGGTTGGTGAAAGATCATCAGCTCTAACGTATCCAATCTGCCTCGGGAAACCGAACATGACCCCGCCGCATGTTCGACGTTCCGGACGATCTGTCGACACCCTCCTATCTCGGCCCCTGGGGAGAGGCCCGCAAAGTAGGGTCGTCTACAATCCTGTTGCGCAAGGCAAGTACTGGTATGAAATCTGCTTTGTGGTAGACGCTACACAGCACCAATCTCATCAGGAAGAGAGACAAAACAATGAATGCTGCTTTGAAAACCTTCGCACCCAGCACACTGGCACTGCTGCTTATCCTGCCAACCGCGGCTTCCGCCAAAGAAGCTGAAACCCAGCAGAAGCTGGCCAACGTCGTTATTCTCGCCACTGGCGGTACCATTGCCGGCGCCGGTGCCAGCGCTGCCAATAGCGCCACCTACCAGGCCGCTAAGCTTGGCGTCGACAAACTCATTGCCGGTGTCCCGGAGCTAGCTGACCTCGCCAACGTTCGTGGCGAGCAGGTTATGCAAATTGCATCCGAGAGCATTACGAATGATGACTTGTTGAAGCTTGCTAAGCGCGTCTCTGAATTGGCCGACAGCAGCGACGTCGACGGTATCGTCATCACCCACGGTACTGACACCCTGGAGGAAACCGCCTTCTTCCTCAACCTGGTGGAGAAGACTGACAAGCCGATCGTCGTGGTTGGCTCGATGCGCCCAGGTACGGCCATGTCCGCTGACGGCATGCTTAACCTGTACAACGCCGTGGCTGTGGCCAGCGATAAGCAGTCCCGCGGCAAGGGCGTGCTGGTTACGATGAACGACGAAATTCAGTCCGGCCGAGATGTGAGCAAGTCGGTCAACATCAAGACCGAGGCGTTCAAGAGCGCCTGGGGCCCGATGGGCATGGTGGTGGAAGGTAAGTCGTACTGGTTCCGCCTCCCGGCTAAGCGCCATACCACCAACTCAGAATTCGACATCAAGCAGATCAGCAGCCTGCCCCAGGTGGACATCGCCTACAGCTACGGCAACGTCACCGACACAGCGTACAAGGCACTGGCACAGAGCGGCGCCAAGGCAATCATCCATGCCGGTACCGGCAATGGCTCGGTTTCGTCGCGTGTAGTGCCAGCGCTGCAAGAGCTGCACAAGAACGGCGTGCAGATCATTCGCTCGTCACATGTCAACCAAGGAGGTTTTGTATTGCGGAATGCTGAGCAGCCGGACGATAAGTACGACTGGGTTGTGGCACACGATCTGAACCCACAGAAGGCGAGGATCCTTGCAATGGTGGCAATGACGAAGACCCAAGACAGTAAAGAGCTTCAACGAATCTTCTGGGAGTATTGATTTTATTCATAAAGTGGCCGGTGTTTTAACACCGGCCATTCGCATCTCAATCCCTTCTTTATGTTGCAGTGATCACCACAATGATTTGGGTGACCGGTTAGCTACCCCGCCCATTGCCCTTACGATCTTTTCAGAACGTTAGATCATCGAACGGCCCTCCCCACCTTTGATGCGGAACGCTCTTCGTCACCATTACATTTCGTGTTTTAGCTTTCACCTTTACCGCTTCGATCGCATGAATTTGCAGCGTATTGAGATCAAGGCTAAGGCTGGGCTCGCGATGCGAGGCATAGAGTTGAGACCAATCATAATTTTTGAACGGAAAGGATAGTGGTGGTTCATCGGAAGGAGACTCAGGTAGGTCGATCTGAAGAGAATACGAGGGATATTCATCGCCGGTATCCGGATCGAACCCCGCGAGCTGGCCGTGAAAAGCAGCAGAAGGAGGCAAGTCTAAGGCTGCCACCCGCGCTGCCTTATGGAAAAGCGCGACGTTTACTCCCACTCCATCCTGCACCGACGGGAAAATGATTCCATCCAATGCAGAAGTCTTAAGCGAAGCAAGGTAGTCAGCCACGGCTTGGGTGATGAGATATTCGTGCTCCTGATCATGCGGCATCACTGGCAGCACCAAACGTCTACTGAGGGTTCGGAGGAAGTCGTGGCGTCCAAGCTCCTTAGCGTAATTAGGATCGAAAATGCTCCCCTCGCAGCGAAGCCGCTCTAGCGCTCTGAGATCCAACAGTTTCAGCGGACGGATGATGTCGAACTTCGCCGAGACTACATTGCTGCCAACAACAGGCCGAACCTCTGCTAATGCTGATCGTACATTCAGGGCGCCATAAAAGACTGCGATCCCTGAAGAGTTCATCCTTCCTGCTGTGGCCAATTGGCCAGGAGGAGGCCCAAGCTTTTCTACCGGCTTTTCGAGCGCATCTTGGAGCGATTGGGCAGAGCGGAACTCACGGGCACGGAACAGTGCAGAAATTTTCTTGCCTGGTCCCGCAGTGACAATAACCAAGCCTCTAGTGAGCTTACGTACCTTGTCCAGACCTGCGAAGACGGAGTTGAGGATTGCCAACGCTTCTTGATTGAATAAACGGCTTTCATGCTTGAGCGCATGTTCTAACCGAGACCACAGCCCATCCCAATCTCCACTAGCTGCTCGCTTCCTTCGATAGTGGGAATCTGGATCGAAATCCGACTCGTCGTAAGCATCGCTGGGATCATACGGTGCGTGTTTCTCGCTGAGCAGGTCGAGAACATCTGAGGCTATGGCTTCCTCGCAACACAATGCATCTGCAATCACATCAAGGACGGGATCGCCCTCACGCGCCCAGCAATAATCAATCTCCCTATCTCGGCTCAAGGCATATTCGTAAGCGCTCGGCTCCTGAGACGTCCTTTCATAATGTGACTCAAAAGCTTGCTCTACATGCTCGGCGAGCGCTTCTACAGAGATACGGGGAGCGTCCGCCTCATCGCAATACGAGCATTGACCCGAGGATTCATCACCCATTTCGCTTTGCAAAAAACTCTCGCCAATGCACAGTGCACACACCCATTTAGGCTCATCGCCGTGGGAGCTAGAATTCATCACATCGCCTTCCTGTAGACCAAATGACTACGCTGAGTATCCAACGCTTTGTGGGCAGAAAGCCAGACGACATTCTGTGACCACGACATCCACAGCGACCACGAGTGATCACACATGATTGTCCAGTGACCTACAGATGAAATGCCCTATGGAGGTGGTCTCCTAAGGTCTGCGGGGCATGAAAGATTGATCGGCGTAGAACAAGCTGCCAGCCAAAGAATACCGTTCTAGCGCCCTAGGTCAGATACCTGTAGACGTAAGCGCACAGTTCACTGCATCAATGGCCCCAGCCAAATATCGTGAGAACCTCACGGCAGTTGGATATGTCACCCAAGATCCAATTACTACTGATGGCGGCGTCATGGATCACTGAGCATTTCGAGGTTCTGCCTTGATGCACCGAGGGCATCCCGCCAATCGCCCATGTCCAAGGCTGTACGCGCCTGGGCCAGGTAGTTGAAAGTGTGCTCGTTCCCCCTCACCCTGGGTCGGGGATCACCGATGTGGGGCATGAAATAGTACGCTGTCCACTGGCCCGCCCCAACGTGGTTTGGAATGTCCTTAATGAACTCACTACTGTGGCAAGTCACGATTATTTGAGTTCTCGCAAAACGTTCACTTTGGAAGATCGCCTCACGAATGCCATCCCGGTGCTCCGTGTCGATTGCATTAATAGCGTCGTCAAAAATGATGGTGGGCGCCTCAACATGCAGTGCCTTTGCGATATCTATTTTCGTACAGAGCCTAGGTCTTTCCCTAGTCAGCCATCAAATTTAAATTGGCGGGACATGCAAATACATATAATGCCACAAGATCAGCACAACTTGTCCTTCGAACAAAACAGGTCGTTTATAGTTACCTAAATGTGGTCACACACCGCAAGGTAATCGCCTTCGGCCTGCATCATCCCAACACCTATCAAAATAAACACAAGCCTGGCAGCAAGTTCGGCTGTCAATACCTTGAATTAGGCATCGTTCCTCGCGACGGTCTAATACATCTCGGTGCGCACAATGATGTCTCTGGGTATCCACGAAAAAGGCTGGAGGGTCGATCATGCGTACGTTGATAGCTGATTGGGATGCAGCAGCCTCTCCACATTGAGCCCAGCTGTGAAAGCGGCATTCGTGCACTCGGGGACTCTCTAATAGAAAATGCGTGCTGCTACCTGTTGCGATGAGCCACTCATCCGCCTCCGGCAAATTACCGATAGGCGACTTCTCAATTCCTTCGGTACGAAAACCTGGAAATTCTGAAAGCTCGGCTAGAGGGAGTGCGTCGCCAAACTCTGTATTGCACGCGGTAATTAGCGCCAGACCACGCTCGTAAATATCGGCCAGATGAGGCGCTAGCGTTTCTAAGCCGTCATCATTTTTATGATAGCCAAGCTCTATGGGGTTTTCGTTATGAATAACGGTAAAAATGGTGTCATCTTGACGAGCAACAAAAAGTGCTGGATAAATTAAGATACGAGGCCTAGGTGCAAAAAACTTACTTCCCGTTCGCTCATAGTGGAGATGTAGTCCCTGGTATGCACCTGTGATCTCGTCAAACTCCACAAAATTTTTGAGTTGGGAGGGGCGTAATGGAATTGGCGCATCCTTGGTTAAAGCCGTCCGATGCAAAAGCTTCAATATCTCTACGGCACTTTCTCGAAATTCAGACCGCGAAATTACCCTTATATCGTCCGGCCGGAACGTTCCAAGAAACGTATCTACTGGCTTTTTAAATACTACCATCCACTCACCGCTGATGATCACAGCGCGAGGCAGATCATGGTGATAAAGCTCTTTGAGAGTTTTTACATAACCGTGTACTTGCCGTAAATATTTATCCCATTCGGCAATGACTGGCGATGTGCCTTCAGCCTTTCCATCTCGAATATGCTGAATTGCCTTAGCCAGCAACACTTCCTTGCTATCATGAGACCCGGCAGTCCTAGCCGAGACCGAAGGCTTATCCCACGCCTTGGCCTCAATTAACAAAAGAGGCGCTCCAGTCACATCTACGACGCCTACATAGTCCATAAATTTCGTAGTGTCTGCCTGTAGCCGTGCCTCCTCGATTACATCCCCTTGAGGCCCACGCTGCCATCCCAGCAAACCAAGAAGCTGATCCACGAAGAGGAGTCGAGTATCGTGCTCATGAGGGCGGCGGCTTGGATCCACCTCAGCATACGGATCTCGATGTGGCCGCACTAACTCTTGCTCAATAGCAATAAGCAGGTCGTCTAGATTCCGTTTGAAGCGGTTTTGTAATGCCAGCCAATTCACTGGATATATTCCGGCAACCGATAGAGCAATCTTCGAGCCGCGGGCCACCCGGCCTCTAGGAATATCTCCAAGCAGTCAATAAGCTCCCCGCGCCTAGCTTGTACTTCGAAAATCTCTTTATGATCAGCTAGGAAAACGCCAACAAGCTGCACCAACAGATCCACGCCCATTGAATCGTTTTGATATCCAAAGCGTTTGCTGGATTGCAGCAAATTGACCGCGAGATCAAATGCAGAACCTGCATTTACATTGACTAGCCGCTCCGCTAATTGGAGTAGATAGTAGGTTGCGTGGGGCTGCGCATAAGTACCAATTTGCTTTATAAGCTCCAAATTTTCCTGCAAAAACAACGCAAGGCTTTCTGCACTAAGAGGAATGCTCGCCCCCTGATCTCTATTTTTTTCAGTAGCGAAGTAAAGCTGCATGCCAGCAGAGTCGATCAATCGCGCGCACGCCCGCATTTGTTCACTCTCGGGCTCGGCTAAAAAATCTGCATCAACGTACTCACTGAGCCGCTTATTTACAGCTTGCACGATGTCGGAGACAAGGGATTGGGAGCGCTGACGGATATGGCCACTCTTAACAGAGTTCTCCCCAATCCCAGCAACGATTCCATCCCTTAGAGTAAAGAGAATTGCGCTAACCGCTTCGGCATATTTCCAAGCCTCGCCGATCCATTCATCAATAACGACCTTGGCATCTGTCGACTCATGGTAGACCCAAAGAACAGTAAGCTTCTCTGCGAGAGCCTTGAAAATACGATTCTCTCTCTCCGACCCCGAATCTTCACGCCTCAACAAAATAAGCAGCAACTCCATACTATGTTGCTGATCTACATGGATCAACCTCGAAACAATATCTCCAACAAGATGTTCAATAACCGTCAGATTGGGCTCGTTCTCTAATTGTCTTCTTAGAAGAGACCAGAACCGGTCTCGGTCCAACTCCCAAATTCTAATTAGTCTAATGCCGGCGTTTAGCCTTACAGCTGGATGCCTATCACGCAGCAGTTCCTCTCCTCGATCAACAAGTCTTGGATAAAGGTCTGGACGCTGCAAGAACAAATCCCAATATGCTTGAGCGGCTTCAACACGGGCCGCAGGGCTTCCCCAGCCCGCCGATTTTTCGAACTCGGCTTCGGTACTCTCATCAATTTCCGGACTATCCGATGTCCCAGCAATCTGTAGCAACTCTATAAACAGCGCGTCTTCCTCACTTGTCGACGGAGACACCTCAGAAGCCAGAAACTTATTTGCAACTATGAAGTCACACCCCTGCCCTATTACAGCCTGCGCATACCTTAATAGGCCAGCGTGCACCAACTCTACTTTTAAGTAGTTCCGAATTGAACCTAACGCCGCAAGCAACTCGGAAAGTGAAACTGCTACGCTATTGCCTAATGCAGCTCCACCTTCCATCAGGCTCTCAGCAGCTTTTATACGCTCTATAAGCTGCGAGTTCTCTGGCTTTTCAGTATCTAGACCCTTAATCCAGAAAAAGGGATCAGGCATCCTAACTCCCGCCTCAATACTGAACAGCCGCTTATTAATGGAGACCTGCTCTTGAGAATCATCTTCACGATGCCCCTTGAGAATTTCACCACCTTCGAATGTAATGAGATTATCCTGACCAATTGCAGAGAAGAGGCGCATCAGAAATGCCTGCCTTGCTTCGACAGGGTAATTGAAGCCCGAGAAATCAAATGTGAGCGCGGCTATCTCAAAACTAGTTTTTTCGGCATCTGATCGCCGAGCATACCCAGCAGCAACAAGATCAATAGCATCTTTCCGAGTATCTGGAAGAACCAAGAACGACTCATTTCCCGCAATGCACCAAAGAAGATCTATTAAACTATCGCCACGCTCTACCGCACATAGAAATAGCCGAGACCATAAGATTGCGTAAGAAGCCTCCTCAATCAAAAACTCAGCGATCTTCAGTGCTTCGGGTTCAGAGGTAAATTTCAAATGATCCCGCAACTTGGCTACCAAGCTTTCTGCATCCCGCTGGTGACTACTGTCGGGATCATGCGCCCAGATGTAACTTCTGTCTTCCCGCAGCCGGACTGATCGCCCACCGACCTGAAGCGTCACATCTATGGCCCCATCAGAGACAGGATGCTCGCGCGGGACGTAACCCTCAACTGCATTGATCACAGCCCTGACTGCTGCTTCAGGTTGCAGCTCAAGGAATTTAGGAAGGTATTCACCTAATGACCACCGCGCCATCTCATAGTCTTGCCGGGCGTTAGAGGTCAAATTGAGAATCTGGCTATTGCTTATATTGGTCTTTTGGTCATCAATGACTTCATGGTCGAAGACAATCCTATAGACGTAGTTAGTTACGAACTCCGGATCACACTCACCGATCATCCCAATTTTATGACAAACTGCCGGAACTTCTTCATGGCCATACTTGCCTAACCTGTCACGATCAAATATCTTGGCCATTACCGCTTGGGAAGCGCTGAGATCTGTGCTATATGTGGCAATGACAAATTCAACCGCAGCTCTAACCAAAAAACCTGGTTCGGGCTGTTCCAAAGCGTGCGCTAGCAAAGCACGTGCAGCCTTGCCGAGCACCGATCTCAATGTGTGATCTTGACTTCGTCCAGTAAGGATGTGGAGCAAGAACCGAAGACTATTGGATACCTTTTGCGGTGCGACTGATAACTGTGTCACCAAGCTGACCCAAGGCTCGAGAGCGAACTCCTTCTCGTCTTCAAGTCTTACGGCCAATGCGCCGGTCACATGCGCCAGAGTCTTAGATAACCTGTCACCGGCACTGGCCTGATTACCCAGCTGAAGGCAGTCGCCCGCAACACCTGGAAATTCCGCCCCCAACCGACCGGCAGTGCTGCGGATGATTGGGTCACCCTCTTCATCATTGATGATGTCGCTCAGAGCGCTCCAAAAGCGTGCGTGGTCCGGCTGACTTTCCCATAGCTCGCGCATTACGAAGCCTAGTGCAGGCGATAGCATCAATCCCAACGCGTCAGCCTTGCTGAATCTGTAACTACCCTTGCTGATAGCGTCGGGATCGAGGAAAAGACGAGCGGCGGCGTAATCAAACAGCAGATGGTGCCGAAATTGAATCCATCGTTCGTTATCTACGACAACCAGTACCCCATCTTTGCGAAGGGTATCGATCATCTCAGCGCTATCTTCCGCAGCAGCCACCAGCGGAGCACGAAGAGATCGCTCTGCAACCATCAACCGGACCACACGACTGAGACAACTGATTGCTGGTGACCCATGTTGCTCAACACGATGCTCCCAGTACAACCGTAGCAAGTCTGCTTGGGAAGCAACCTCATCTAGAGAAGTCAGCGTGTCAGTCAGAACTAGTTCACTGAGAAGCCTTGTGTTGAAAGGCACCATCGCCAGCTCGCGTAAACGAGATGGCGCTTTGGTTAAACACATTTCGAGAGGTTTCGACTTCTCGAGAAGTTGGTGGAACTCTGCTTCCGACCAAGGGGGCACTTGTATGTGTCGGACCTTAGAGAAAGCTGGGTCCGCGAATGAGGCGTCTGGTGGCGATCCCTGGAATAGCGCTCGAAGCTGTTGCCCCATACGAAGGTCGAAATTACGAATAGAGGCAACAACATTCCAGCGTCCCTTCCGTTCCAAAACATTCGCGATTAGCGTGCGGAAGACGCTTTCACCTCGTCCACCACGCGTGGCATCAAGTGCATCTACAATAAGATAGGCTGGCTCCGGCCCGTCCCAAGCGTCGAGCACCTCGAGAAGCGGATGCTCTAACCCAAGCTCCCGGGATAGCCCTTCTAAGCTTTCAATCGAATATCTATCTACAGCGAGTTGAAGGACATCACTACCTGAGTCTCGAAGTTTATTGGCTAAGGCGTTCAACACTCCGCTCTTCCCTGCACCTGGCTCTCCAGTGATTAGGAGTGCACCGGTTCGAATTGCAGCCTCAACCGTAGGCTGGCAATCACGATGGATGGATAACGATGCGCTACCTCTCACTTCGATCCGTTCATAGCTGGCTAGTGCTTTCGCAATGCTCTCAGAGTGTTCTTTGAGTGCGTCAATGTCAGCTCGAAATTCCAGGGGTGTGTCAATTTTGACGCCTCGGCTTGCGAGTAATTGCCGCCAAACGCTCAGATCTCCACCACCCCGCTCCGACATCAGCTGACCACTCAAGTCAGTCAGCGCCGAGAATACGAGCGCTTCGTGAGCATCCGGGCCAAACGCTTTTAAAAGGGCACCTCTTGCCAGCGCATAACCCTGATCGCCGTCAAAGGTAAAAATCCTGATTAGCATAGCTAGATCCGACAGCAGTCTAGGATCGAGCGGGGCCTTGGTGATGTTGACCCAAGACTGTTCAACCAAGCGGCAGAAAACATCGTAAGCACGTTGCTGAGCTTGGTTTAGTGCCCCCCCGCCTGGCTGTGAAATCAAGCGCAGCGCAGCAGGTAGGTCCTCCCTTACTTGAAGTGACGATTGCGGGCCCACTGCCAGGACAAATCGATCCAGCTCAGGATTGAGCGGCCGATTCCACCCCATCGATCCGTCGCCTTGCTGAGAAACGAACCAATGTCGGACGAACTGTTCAATCGTTTTCCCGAGGGGCGACCCGACCTCACCACTCATGTTCACCGTGGTTTTAGCCTGCACCGCAACGTAGCCACCACGGTCTGTTTTGATGAGGAGGTCATCAACCGGTGCCTCGGTCTCGAAGCGTATCCATTCAGGCACTGCGGCACCTAGACCAAAGCATTCATCAAATCGATCTCCCGCCAAGATCCATGACGAAAATAGCGCCCCAAGCTGCTGCTGGAAACGCATGCCGCCGCTGGTTGCAGCGCCACCTCCACCAATTCGTTCAGTAGGTAAGGAATTCCGCGGCGTCTGGTTCAAGGCAAAATCTCGGCACACTTTGAAAGATGCATAGTGATAGCCGTGTTTGTGGTGGTTGGCAATCTATCAATCAATTTATGAAACGAATCACACTGTGAATCGCCCTGATTCCCTAGACACCTCCAAGCCTCATAATGCGGCCCAAATAGGAGGTGCCATGAGTCGTCAGCGTTAACCTGAAGAATTCAAGATCGAAGCGGTCAAGCAAGTGACCGAGAAAGGCAAGCCTGTCGCCGATGTTGCCCAGCGCCTGGGCATGTCCGTTCACAGCCTCTACGCTTGGATCAAGCTCTACAGCAAACCCCAAGAGAAGCGTCAGCAATACGATGACCAGCAAGCCGAACTGCGCAAGCTGCGCGCTGAACTCAAGCACGTGGCGGAAGAGCGAGACATCTTAAAGAACGCCACCGCGTACTCTGCCAAGAAGTGCGGCTGAAGTACGCCTTCATCAAGAAGCACTCGACGGATTACCCGGTGCGGCGCCTTTGCCAAACCCTCAAGATGCATCCCAGCGGCTACTACGCTTGGCTGGCCGAGCCTCATCCTGCGAGCTAGGCGAGCAGATACAAAGGAAATCGCGTCACCTGATCCGACCTGGACTACGACAGTGGTCGCGCTTCGGAGCGAGAAGCTGCTGACACTGCTTACGACCCAAGCTCAACTTGGCGAAGCTGGCCAGAGACGATTAGCATCCAAGACGGGCAGGATACCGGAGCTGCTCACAATCCCAGAGACTTTAAGCAGCAATGATCACAGGGTGGACAACGGCCAGGAGCCCCCACATGTTGCCCTTAGCAACACTGCAATCCTCTTTACAATCCCCGCCGACTACCTGCTTATCCGCACCAGATAGTCCCTTCCGCACGCCCGAGACAGACATGATCCATCCAAGAAAACGCCGCTCAATCAACCAAGTGAAAGAAGAAATTTCTGTACAAGTCCTCCGCGAACGCCTTCCGGAACAGTGGGTCATCCATGATTACGGAGCCGATTATGGCATCGACTGCGTGATCGAGCTGTTCGACTTCGTGGAAGGCGATCCCACGCTAGCAGAGACACTAGGTGAGAACATTTTTGTTCAGCTAAAGGGGTCCAGTACTATCAGTTACGGTACGCGGCGGGCATATCACCGAGCAAACGTTGCAAAGGGCCCACTAGCAGAAAATCGGGATGAATATGACGACATCCCTGTCGCGAAATTCCAGCTTGAGATGTCCGAAATTCTGACGGTACAGGCCATGGGCGTAGCGGTGCCTGTCCTGCTAATTCTCGTCGACACTAACACCAGAGACGCATATTTCGTGTGTCTGAATGACTATATCGATAAGGTGCTGATCCCTGAAGACCCTCTGTACTACGAGAAAGGGCACAAAACTATCAACATCCCGTTGGCAAACAAGATTAGCGTCCATGAGGACCACCTGGTTCCGCTTCGGGCTTACGGCAAACGCTCAAAAATGTACGGTGCGTTCGGTACGTTTCACTACCAGCAGCAGGAAATTCGGCGGGCGCGAGGAATGAAGCGCGTAGCGGAAAATATGTCCCAAGAAGGCGTCATCGCCATGATCAAAACCTTCACCTCCGTAGCCCTCCGTCTGGACATCTGGAAAGGGCATGAATTCTGGGAGCCAATGGCCTGGAGCCATGCAGACCTTACGGACATCCTCGAAAACATTGAGTCTGGCTTCGCTTCAGAAAATTTCGAAGGCACACTTGAATATTGTGATCTACACGCATGGCACAGGTTAGCCAACCTTTCAAGCATGTACGAAGAGCTGGTCAGGGAATGGTTTATGCCTACCAGCCTCGCCGCTGTGTGCTCCTACCCCTCTCCTCCCATCGAGACGGCAGATGCCACTGATGCGTTAGAGAGAAACACCGAGGGGCGGCCTTGAGACCACATGTGAATGCCCCTTGACCGAGGCCTGCCACACTGCGGGCATAGACTACGAGGGGCGATCTCGACTGAGCGCTCTCTCGGGTTTAGAGCAACAAGAGGACTATCCCCTCAATTGCCCCGCCCAGTTGGAAATTGTGGATTTGCTTACCATCAAGCATTGCTGTCGACAACACTGCCGGTCCTGCGGAAATTTAATGGAGCTGGTTTGCAGAAATCAACGATATGAGTAAGATAAACACAACAGCCAAGGTAAGAACCAAAATTCGCTGCGGATTTTATCTTAATAAAAACACTCGAAATATCAAGGACACTTAGTTGAAAGATCTTATTTCAGCAATCCGCAACTCCTCTGAAAGCGGCCGCTCCCCACTACTAGCAAACATCACCGAGATAATCAACAGAACCCCTCAGAGCTACCAGGACTTTAAACAAGAATTCATTAGACAAGGTCTTGTAGCCACTCATATTGCGTCATTTATTGAGATACTGAAGGGCTTGGATTTCGTACCCCCGCCATCATCAGAAACCATTGTTGGAACACATGTTTACAGAGGCTCTGGGCTGCCCCCAGCGGTGGTAAAAAAACAAGGCGGCTTCCTATGTACCGGCAAATCCAGAAGCATTTTTGAACATCAAAAATCTACTGGATCAAGCATATACGTTGGCTGCTCCAAAGATGTGACGATTGCAGTAGAACATGCCTTCCAGCACACAGAGAAATACGTCTACAAGATTGGGACAAATAACGGAATCTGTGTTAACGACTTCCTTTTTCCACATACAGGCTTACACATGGAGAAAGAGGTTGTTTTTGCGCACCGCATCCCGATTTCACAGGTACTCGGGTACGCAATTATCAGTGATTTTTTTGAGACCCCCCAAGAATTCTCCCCATTATAGTAACGCCCTAACAGCCCCAATCCCTGCGGCAAGCTCAAAGAGCTTGCCAACAGGCTTATTGAATTTAAATAAATCTCCGACCTTAGAGCCGTACTAAATGCAAGTCCCAATCCACTAGTGTCCTGTCTCGGAAATACATTCTCTTTTGGCTAGTGGCTTGGGTATTCGGCCAAGGCGCCGCGACGAGTCAAAGCAGGGCTATGGCGAGGAGTGGCAACGCCGGCCGGGCGCCCAAGACGCCGCCAAAAGTAAACAGCTTATTTCCGAGACAGGACACTAGCAGCCCCGGTCACGATCACACGAGCGCCTTGAACTGAGAAAATGTCATCAAGTTTCATTCTGTACTGTCCTCAAAAAGTGGAATGAGCAGGAACGGAACTACCTAACCAGTCTCAGCGGGAGGGACTTCCACCCACCGGCCTGATTGTTGATTTTTCGAACAGGCTCACCCACCAATTCGATCCTTTTCACTCGTTTAGCCAAGGCCAACATAATGCCTTGAACTCCATGCGTCCCACGGCTTACCCCTGGCACGAATGAAGACCGAAGCCAAAAGAGGTATGACCCATTACACCCTTGCGAGCGATCTCGAATTGATCATGGTGCTCCCATTTTTGTGGGTCACGCTCCGCAGCGCCTAGGAAGCAAGCCTATAGGTGATTGATAAACACGGCTCGACCAGCCAAGCGGCTGAGTCCGTATTCTTTGCCCGCAGAAACGATTGCCTCGTAGACCTTCTTCGAGTCGGCTTCTGGCCCTTGCAGCTCGAACCCGATTTCGCCAGACATGCCTTGACGAAGAGCAAGCATCCGGCATCCAGCAATCTCGATCTCCGCTGAATGCATAGCCACGAATGCACCCAACCGCCCGCCCCAAGGGCGGTGGGCAGCGCGACCAGTCGAGATGAACTTATTGGGTAGCTACGCCAGTTCACCGTCGAGACTTCCATTAGACGGGCCGTCTGATCCTGTCAATAGCCTGGAATTTTCGATATTGTGGTGCTCTAACTAAATTCGAACATAATCGCAGGCGATCTATCAGTGTTAGCAATTTTGACCGCCATCATTGCGGCAGCCGCCGCATTGCTGGGCGCAGGCTTAGCATCTCGGGCACAGTTACGTGCAGCGCGCGAAACCCAAGCGGCGCAGTTTCATCTCGAATCTCTTAAAATTGAAGCTGCCACTGACGAAAAGCGGCGTACAGAGATGCTTTCTAACTATGCGGAAGCTCACAAAGCGCTCAGCTTCATATGTCGCGAGTATTCGCTTACCTCGTTAGATATCATGGAGAACGCCAAAACCAGCAAGTTCGAGTATGACAAACGATATCTCGAAAGCTGCGAGCGCTTGGACAGCGCCAGAGCAACAATCGAAATATATTTTAACGACGCCTATAGTCTTACAGAAGAAATCTATGGCGAAATGAATATCTTCTGGGGGAATTTTACTGAAGTCACATCTCTCATTGAGATCGATGAACCCTTTGAGAAATATAAAAACTTCCATGAAAAAGCGGTTCAGGCCTCACTAAGAATTTCAGCATTATCTGTAAAATGCAAAACCGTAATCAAGGCGAAAGCCCAACAGGGAATTCGGTAGCTACCATTGACAGGACATCGTCGCCGTCGCCGTCGCCGTCGCCTTTCTGAATATTCATGAATGCAGATGATTAGCCCAATGAAGCGTAGCACACAAAAAACCATCATCATAGAACACAACCAAACATTAAAGCTTCATCGAAATCTCTCTTTCGAAGAATACTTTTCCTCTTACTCCCGAGAACACGACGGCCGAGTCCGCGTAGCAACCTACAGCTTCAATGACGGCGCATTTGAAAATATTTATCGACTAATGCCCTTTTCAATATTTTACATTTCAGAGAAACACAGAAGTAGCGCTATAAAATTGCTAAGACGATTCCCACACTACCTTGTCTACACGGTCCGCGGCCTGCACACCAAGTGCATACATTATGAAAAATCAGGCGCCACACTGCTTGGAAGCCAAAATCTTTTTTCTCCTTCATCCACTTTTGAAGAGCTATGTTGCGAAATCATTGTTGATGATTCCATGAAAGCCAGTTTCTTGTCACTTGCCTTCGACTTTAACGACTCCCGTTTCTTACGGGTCGCGTACGCCCCTGAAGATATAAACTATTATGGCGACGAGGCTCCAGGCGCCAAGGGCAGACCGTATTTACCGTGCCACTTAGAAATTGAATACTGGGCCAAGCTGAGCGAAAGAGACGTGACATCAGCCAACCGACTCCACCACTACATATATTTGATACTTGAATTCAGCACCGAGCGATCAAAAGCATTTCTTGCGTTCGATAGACACTATCATTTTTGTGGTGAACTAGAAGCCTCCACGTTCAAGACACTGCTAGACGCCAATGAAGTTCGCTACCAAAAAGATGTATTCCTACCTCAAGGAACCAAACTGCTTTCAACATCCCCCTTCAAAGATAACATTGCAAAATATCATCCTATCTGCCTTGAGTCACAAGCGACCGGCGCCTACTATTTTGACTAGCCCTCTTCGACTCATATAGCAGATTGAATATGAAATCAGTCAACCATTCTGACCACCCACCCGACAAAACCAACCGCCCACGTCATTCCCATCATTAAATCTACGAAAAAGCTCTACACAGACTTCTGAACATCACCGCCCCAGCTTGACCTGCAAAAGTCTGCACAACACTCAGCGGACCGACTCGCCTCTACACTCACAACTCATCAGCAAAGTAGCCCCACTCTGCAAGCATCTCGTCTATTGCCGAAGATATCCTTGACTCGGCCGTCAATTCCATTGGCGTGAAGCTGAGGCCTACAGCAACCGCCATGGCGAATGGGCCCAGCTCTGAGGCCGTAAATGGCCAAATCTGCACATTCATCACCCCCTTGTCAAAAGGCTCGCACCACTCAACCGACTCCACCACATCGCTTATTTCAAGCCAATCTTGCATCGAGATCGCATAGGTCTTCCGGCTCCCCCCAGCAATCATCGTATGAAGGCTCAAATAGGACTCACCCGCGATCGCAAGCCCTGGGTGGCTGAAGCATCGAACGCTGTAGGACATCAATCTCGGAGATGAAACCACGCTCCGCACCCGCTGAAAATCAACCTTGCCTCGTTGGAACTCCCAATCGAACCTCTTACGGAGAAAGCTCTCAAGATCAGGACGGTTGGCCATCACGATATGGGAGTGATAAAGGGCGTTGAGTTTCACAGCGCCACCCCGTTCTCCAGCCTTCGAATCAGCGTATAGACCTCCTCACACCCTTCGGTCGAAGCGAGAAGCTCAGACGGGCGCCGACCACCAAGCCCCACGCACTCCTGATGGGTCCATCTCACAGAGTTACCCTTGAAAAACCAGAGCAGGATCGCCACGCATTTCGCGTAGCTATCTATGTAGCCATGCTTGCTGCTGAGAACTGAGTCGCACTCACTCATCTCCCGGTGCAAATGACAACGGGCACGAAGCCATCCTTGGTGCTCAGCTACGCTTCCCTGAGCCCCACAGATCTCGCAGATACCCGCGGAAACTAACTCAGCAATATCGAGAAGACGATCGACCACATCGTCACCACCACGATGATACACACGCAATAGCCCAAATTTTTCTTTAACTTGGGTAATCTCGACTTTCAATTGCTCTAGTTCGACGTAACGCTCAATGAGCTTAAGGTTGGCTGCAATTAGATCAAACCAACCATTTGCACATTCAAACGTAAAACCGTTCTGCGCGCTCGATTGGTCTCCGAAAAGGCTCGAATACCTCGATACGAGCCCTAGCTCCAATGGTCTGTACATCAGTTCTCACCTTTGGGCCACATGGTTTTTGCCGGTATATCGGACAGTTCGGAAGGATAAATCCTGCCATCGCTTAGCTCATACACGTACTTGGCGCCGATTAAACCAATTGTCTTGATTTCCTCCATCAGCCAGGTATCACTTCCATTGAGCCATGGCGGAGAGACTAGCTTGACACTTTGAATGAATGCTTCCGGAGTATCCCTCGTTGCTAAGGCCAACACGTAGGGCGCCATCGGTATCATCATTTGCTGGCGGTAGACTACCTCCTCAGCAAAGGTCTCATACGTGACGTAAAACCACTCATTGTTCGCCGTCTGTGAGATGTATGCCCACTGGTGGGTGCCTTCCTCAGGGACGAAGTAGACGCTGGGTTGCAGTCGGGCTTGGTCGTTGGTTTCGAACATATTATTGGTCCTATCGTTGACCGAAATGAAGCACCTTCGCGGGGCGCCACCATCACGCCACCACCCGAAACAGCATTCGGAAGGAAAAATAAGCGAAAAAACGCAAAAAACCTCTCGACCGGAATTATAGTTCCTGTTCCTTTGCCAGCGCAACGTGTTGAATACTCGCTTTTGGGCGATCGCGCATGGACTTCAATGAAGCTTTTGGGAGCGTCTTCCGCTCACTGCGCCTTATGAGAGGCCTCACACAGGAGGCTTTCCTACCCTCCGCCACCGAGCGCTACGTCCGCAATATCGAGAAGGCGAAGCAGACGCCAACCGTCGACATGGTTCGCAATCTGTGTGATGTGCTGCGTGTCAGCCCAATAACATTGATGGCAATTGTTGAGGCGAAACATACAGGCAAAGATACTGAAGCTTTGATCAAGGCAGCTATGACAGAGCTAAAAAACATCAAGAAAACATCAGACATATAATAACCATCCCGGCCACAGCCAAACCCACCCATCCAAGCAGCACATTACTTTATTAGATACTAGCCAAAATAAAATCCTGAACAATAAAAAACCGGACATTTCTTTATCGCATCATCAGTGGGGAGTACCTCAGCCCGTCATGCTGACAGACGACGCCACTACCGGATAAGATGCTGAGTCACGACTGATTATGCAAACAGCACTTTAACTACTTTCCCACTGTTAAGCCTTAAAGACTCCACAATCACGTGACCATCGTCGAGCTGGAGAGCAAGCTCTATTAGCTCCGACAGGGCGCAGTCGACTTCAATCTTTCCGTCCAAGTCAGGAAATACCTCACCCTGAGAGAACTGAAAGTTCTTGATCCTGTGCCGAAATGAAATACCCATCAAAAACCCACACACATCTTCTACGCACTCAGCGCTAAAAGCAAATACAGACATCACCACCTCTTTGTTTTTTATTTTAATCTAAATTATATCCATCATCTATTTTTCGAATCCATAACGCATCTCTCAAACTCGTCAAATCTTTTTAAACCTGTAGCGCAATCTCAGTTTTGATAACAGAGCGCTAAGACTTTATCCAACTTTGATTTGGATAAAATGGAATGTATCTGTAACTCGTCTGCCTGATGCCGAATCATCGAGTCAGCGGAATCGTTGAACAAGGTGATTCATACTGTCCGTCCGCAGAGACCTGCACTGAGGTGTCCGTTGCGCGTGTCAGACCTGTGAACGAAGACCTGCTGAAACTGGGCAAGCGCGTCGCCGAACTGGCCGACAGCAACGACGTCGACGGCATCGTCATCACCCACGGCACCGACACCCTGGAAGAGACCGCCTTCTTCCTTAACCTGGTGGAAAAAACCGACAAGCCAATCGTGGTGGTCGGCTCGATGCGCCCTGGCACCGCCATGTCGGCAGACGGCATGCTCAACCTGTACAACGCCGTGGCCGTGGCCAGCGACAAGCAGTCGCGTGGCAAGGGCGTGCTGGTGACCATGAACGATGAGATCCAGTCTGGCCGCGATGTCAGCAAGTCGGTCAACATCAAGACCGAAGCGTTCAAGAGCGCCTGGGGCCCGATGGGCATGGTCGTTGAAGGTAAATCCTACTGGTTCCGCCTGCCGGCCAAGCGCCATACGGTCAATTCGGAATTCGACATCAAGCAGATCAGCAGCCTGCCGGCCGTGGACATCGCCTACGGCTATGGCAACGTGACCGACACCGCCTACAAGGCACTGGCGCAGAACGGCGCCAAGGCGATCATCCATGCCGGTACCGGCAATGGCTCGGTGTCGTCGCGGGTAGTACCGGCGCTGCAAGAGCTGCGCAAGAACGGCGTGCAGATCATCCGTTCGTCCCACGTCAACCAAGGCGGTTTCGTGCTGCGTAACGCCGAGCAGCCGGACGACAAGAACGATTGGGTCGTGGCCCATGACCTGAACCCACAAAAAGCCCGCATCCTGGCCATGGTCGCAATGACCAAGACTCAGGACAGCAAAGAGCTGCAGCGGATTTTCTGGGAATACTGAGTGCTGTAATGCCAAGGCCGGTGCACGGGTTGCACCGGCCCTCCCCCGCAGCCCGGCCTACGGCTCGATGCGTTTGAGCTCGTTCAACAACCCCATCAGTTGCGCCAACTTGTCTTCGCCGAACTGCGCCTGGATCTTGCGGTAGTTGGCCTCCATGCCCTCGTGCATCGACTCGAAACAGGCCTCGCCGCGTTCGGTGAGGCTCACCAACACGCGCCGCGCGTCCAGCGCGGCCTTCTGCCGGCGCACCAGGCCATCGCGCTCCAAACGGCTCAACACCCCGGTCATGCTCGGTTTGAGGATGCACGCCAGGTGGGCGAGCTGGTAGCTCTCCAACTCACCTTGCTGGCTAAGAATACGAATGACTCGCCACTGTTGCTCGGTCAGGTCGTGTTCGTTCAGCAACGGCCTGAAAAATGCCATTGCGGCTTCCCGGGCCTGCAGCAGGCTCAATGTCAGCGAGGGTTGCGTCTTGGTCATGTGGGCGCCTGTGTTTGGGGTACGACTGGCAAGATTAGGGGCATAGGCAAAAAGGGACAAG
>Ga0207713_1000634_pt1 | contig 34196 bp, 38 predicted proteins | sample KBSS64metaG_FD_184404 | JGI IMG/M metagenome (GOLD analysis project Ga0207713, IMG submission 184404) | Switchgrass rhizosphere microbial communities from Kellogg Biological Station, Michigan, USA - KBS S6-4 metaG (SPAdes) (version 2) | ecosystem: Host-associated > Plants > Roots > Rhizosphere >... | reverse complement strand
TGTTGTTGCTCGGCGTGGCGCTGCTGCTGGGTGAGAGCATCAAGCCCGGAGAATGGCTGACCTACATCCCGATCTGGCTCGCCGTGGTGGTGCTGGTGTTTGAAGGCTTCAAGCATCTGATGCGCCAACGGCGCCCGTAAGACGCGCAATAAAAAGCCCGGCCTGCATTTCTGCAGGCGGGCTTTTTTACATCTGGTGCGGATTACTCGGTAGCGAGTACGCCACGACGCACCTGGTCACGCTCGATCGATTCGAACAGAGCCTTGAAGTTGCCTTCGCCGAAACCATCGTCGCCTTTGCGCTGGATGAATTCGAAGAACACCGGCCCCATCAGGGTTTCCGAGAAGATCTGCAGCAGCAGACGCTTGTCTTCCTTATCCGACGCACCATCCAGCAGGATGCCGCGCGATTGCAACTGATCGACCGGCTCGCCGTGGTTCGGCAGGCGGCCTTCGAGCATTTCGTAGTAGGTATCCGGCGGCGCGGTCATGAAGCGCATGCCGATCTTCTTCAGCTGATCCCAGGTCTTGACCAGGTCGTCAGTGAGGAACGCCACGTGCTGGATGCCTTCGCCATTGAACTGCATCAGGAACTCTTCGATCTGCCCGGCGCCCTTCGATGATTCCTCGTTGAGCGGGATGCGGATCATGCCGTCCGGCGCGGTCATCGCTTTCGAGGTCAGGCCGGTGTATTCGCCCTTGATGTCGAAGTAACGGATTTCGCGGAAGTTGAACAGTTTCTCGTAGAAGTTCGCCCAGTAGGCCATGCGACCGCGATACACGTTGTGGGTCAAGTGATCGATGATCTTCAGGCCGGCACCGACCGGGTTGCGATCAACGCCTTCGAGGAACACGAAGTCGATGTCATAGATCGAGCTGCCTTCACCAAAACGGTCGATCAGGTACAGCGGCGCGCCGCCAATGCCTTTGATCGCCGGCAGGTTCAGTTCCATCGGGCCGGTTTCGATGTGGATTGGCTGGGCACCGAGTTCCAACGCGCGTTTGTAAGCCTTCTGCGAATCCTTGACCCGGAACGCCATGCCGCAAACGGATGGACCGTGCTCGGCCGCGAAGTACGAGGCCACGCTGTGGGGTTCGTTGTTGAGGATCAGGTTGATCGCGCCCTGGCGGTACAGGTGCACGTTCTTGGAACGGTGTGTCGCGACCTTGGTGAAGCCCATGATCTCGAAGATCGGCTCCAGGGTGCCAGGTGTGGGCGATGCGAACTCGATGAACTCGAAGCCCATCAGGCCCATTGGGTTTTCGTATAAATCTGCCATGGTTGGCGCCTCATCATTCTTATCAATTAACCAGAGTTATTTGTCAGTAATGCTGAGACCGGTGGGTGGCGCACAGGAGATGCCACGCACACTGCGGGCGAGGAAGTCACCGTAGATCAGTTGAAACCCGAATATCTTCATTGTCGACCCAAGGCTCTTGCGGGCGAGGCTTCTGCTGCCAGAAGACGATTATTATTGTATGCGTAACCCGATTCTACACAGCGTAAATAGGGTTGTCTGCTCTCTCTATAAAATCCGCTTTTTTCCGGCTGGTGCAAGGGGTTTGTTGCACAGCCAGATGCCCGTCAGAATCAGCGCGCCGCCCAGGCACATGGCCAGCGTCAGCTGTTCGCCCAGCAGGATTGCGCCGGCCAGCACGGCGGTCAGCGGGTTGAGCGCAATGAATACACCAGAGCGCGTGGCGCCGATTTTACGGATGCCATCGTAATAACCGATGTAAGCCAGCGCCGAGCCGAGTACGCCCAGATAGGCCAGGCTCAGCCATTGGCGCGAGCCAAGTGCGGCCAGCGCCGCAACGTCGACTTCGCCACGGCTCAGGGCCAACGCCCACAACATCAAGGTGCCCAGCAGAATCGAAAAGGTCACGGTCTGCACCGGGCCGATGCTCTGGTTGAGGCTGCGGGAGAACAGCGAATAGACGCCCCAGCTCAGCACACAGCCGAGGATCAGCAGGTCGCCAATCCACGCGTCCGGCGTTTCGCTCAACAACTGCGGGTGGCGACTGACGATCACCACACCTGCCCCACCGATGCAGATTACGATGCCGATGACCTTCAGCCGGCTCAGCCGCTCCTTGAACAGCAGCCACGATGCCAGACCGATCACCGCCGGATTCAGCGCCACGATCAACGAGGCCCGGGAAGCGTTGATGTATTGCAACCCGTAAAAGAAGCACAGGTTGTAGAAGAAGATCCCGAAGAACCCCAGCAGCGCCAGTTGCAGCCATTGGCGGGGCGTGGGCCGCGCCAGCGCAATCCGCGCCAGTCGCAGAAACCCGAGCAACGCCAAACTGGCCAGCAGAAATCGCAAGCTGGCGGCGAAGACCGGACTCAGGCTGCCGGCCAGAAACCGCCCGGCCACCCACGTTCCGCCCCAGATCATGGTGACCAGGGCCAGGTTCAAATAGACGGGCATGTCCGAGGCGGCCGGACGGACAGGTTCATGACAACTCATAACGCTCCCAACGATGAGACTGACGGATGACGTATCATTCGATTGATTCCTCATCATCGTAAAATGAGTCTTTACTCATGACCCTGACCCAACTCGAAATCTTCTCGCTGGTGGCCGAACTGCGAGGTTTTACTCTCGCCGCCCATCGCCTCGGGATTTCCCAGTCAGCGGTGTCTCACGCCTTGAAGTCGCTGGAACAGGAACTGGGCGTCGAACTGCTGCGCCGGCACCAATCGCAAGTGGAACTGAGCGACATCGGCGAGCAATTGCTGCTGCGGGCCCGGGCGATGCTTGGGCTGGCCAATACCCTACGCCAAGAGGCGGCAGATGCGCGCGGCATGAAGCGCGGCACATTGCGCATCGGTTCGTTCGGGCCGACATCGTCGATCAAGTTGTTGCCCAGGATTCTGCAGCAGTATCGCGAGGCGCATCCGGGGATCGAAGTGCACATCGATGAAGGCCCGGATCGGCAGGTCATCCAGTGGCTGGAGGAGCGACGGATCGACATCGGCTTTGTGGTGCTGCCCGAGGAACGCTTCGACACGTTTACCTTGATCGAAGATCAGATGGTCGCCCTGCTCCCGCTCGGTCACCCGTTGGCGGCGCACGAATCAGTGACGCTGAAAGACTTATGCAACGATCCGTTCGTGCTGACCGAGGCCGGTTCGTCGGAGCTGGTATCGCGCCTGTTCAACACGGCGCGGTTGAACCCGAACATCCGCTATCGCTGCTCGCAGCTGCTCAGCACGCTCGACACCGTGGGCCGGGGCGATGCAATGACTGTGGTGGCGGAAGGCTCGTTGCCCTTCGATTCCGACCCGCGCTATGTAAAACGGACATTGTCACCGCCCGTCAAACGGCAGGTCGGACTGGCGGTACTGGATCAGCGCCAGGCATCGCCCGCCACGCTGGCATTCATTCAACTGGCAACACGGCTGGATTACCGTTGAGCAGCGCAGGCGTCATTGGCCATCTATCATGGGCTCAGACCCTGGGCTTTGCGCGCACGCTTCGCCTGCCATCTAGAGCCCCACTCCATTGCGACAGGATGCGCCCATGCCACTGACTGTCAGGCCCCGCCGCAAGCGCAGCACCCGGATAATAATGACTTTGCTGTGCGGCTTGCTGCCGATCGTACTCGGCAGTGTGATTCTCTATATGCAGGCCGGACGCGCCCTTCAGCAGAGTTCGCAACACACCGCCGAAGAAGCCCTGCGTCAGTTCGAACTGATGCTCGACAACACTGCCCAGGCCGCCCGCGAACTGTTGCCTTTGGCCGGCCAGACCTGCGAGACCGTCAAACTGGCCTTGCGCGAACAAGTCACCCGCCGCCCGTTCGTGCGCTCGACCAATCTGGTGTGGGACGACAATCTCTATTGCAGCTCCTTGTTCGGCGATTTCAAGGAAGCCGTCAATCCAGGCGACTACGCCCAAGGCAAGTTGTGGCTCATGAACGGCAACCCGGTGACGCCTGACACCGCGCTGCTGGTGTACCGCCTCAGCGAAGGCCGTGGTGGCGCACTGACCACGCTGGACGGCTATCACCTGAGCAACATCCTGCGCCTGATCGGCCGGCACACATTGTTGTTGCTGCAAGTCGGCAACAACTGGCTCTGCGCCGACGGCAAAGTGCATCAAGGCGCCTTGCCCGCGTTGCCGGTGGCGCAAAGTACCTTGCACTCGTCGCACTATGCGTTCTCGGTGACAGCCGCTTTTCCAGAAGGCGAAACCTGGCGCTACATGAAAGATGAATACCCGCCGCTGTTCAGCCTGCTGATGTTCTTCGGTGCAGTATCGGGAGCAATCGGTTACATCGTGCAAAAACGATCCACATCGCCCAGCCATGAAATGCTTCGGGCGCTGGAGGCGGGAGAGTTCATTCCCTACTTTCAACCGGTGGTGCACGGCGACAGTAAACAGTGGTCGGGCACGGAAGTGCTGATGCGCTGGAACCATCCCAAGGAGGGGCTGGTGCGTCCGGACCTGTTCATCCCGTTTGCCGAACACTCCGGACTGATCGTGCCGATGACTCGGGCCTTGATGCAGCAGACGGCTGTCGTGCTGGGGCCGCTGTCATCGACCTTTACCGCGCCGTTCCACATTGGCATCAACATCACCGCCAGCCATTGCAACGATCTGGAGCTGGTTGAGGATTGCCGTGAATTTTTGTCAGCTTTTCCGCCGGGCAGCATCAGCCTGGTTCTGGAACTCACCGAACGTGAGCTGATCGAGCCGTCCGACATTACCCATCAACTGTTCGCGCAGCTGCGTGCAATGGGCGTGAAGATCGCGATTGATGACTTTGGCACCGGCCATTCAAGCCTCGGTTACTTGAGGACGTTCAATGTCGACTTCCTCAAGATCGATCAGACATTTGTCGCCATGATCGATAAAGATGCGCTGTCACGGCATATTCTGGACAGCATCATCGAGCTCTCGACCAAGCTGGATCTGGGCATCGTGGCCGAAGGTGTGGAGACGCAAGCCCAATGTGATTATCTGGCCGCCCACCATGTCAACTTTCTGCAGGGCTACCTTTTCGGCAAACCGATGCCGGCTGCGGACTTCATCGAAGCATTAACTGATCATTAACTTCTCTGGATAAATCCGGACTCGCCGACAGCCCGCACCAAATTGATACAAAACAGCGTTGTTGTTACATGAAGAAAAAGTCAGGATTTACTCTTGCCGCATTAACTACTACAATTTTTCTTACCTGTTGCAAGATGGGCAGGTGAGCCATTATCACCGAGTCGCTTCAAGGCTCTTGGCTTATAGCTTTGTTTGCGGTTGGTATCAGCCAAACACACTATTGGAGTAAAGATATTGTCCAGACTCGCTGAATTTCGTGCAGCTGAAAAGGCCCTTCAGGAACAGCTCAAGCAGCTGGAATCGCTGAAGAACGATGCCGGGCTCAAGAAAGAAATCGAATTCGAAGAAAAGCTCCAGGGGCTGATGAAAACCTACGGCAAAGGCCTGAAAGACATCATCGCCATTCTCGATCCGAACCCGGCGAAATCCGGTCTGCAATCGACCGCCGCACCTAAAACCCGCCGCGCTCGCGTGGTCAAGGTCTATCAGAACCCGCACACCGGCGAGCTGATCGAGACCAAAGGTGGCAATCACCGCGGCCTGAAGGCCTGGAAGGAACAATACGGTGCAGCCACCGTTGATTCCTGGTTGCGCGGTTAATCCCTCGCAAACATGAAAGCCCTGCATATGCAGGGCTTTTTTTCGGACAATATTTAACAAATGCAACGATTTTTCTGGCGGGCAAGTTGAGTTTCAAATCGCTCTCGCGCTGAAACTATGCTTCCGAGTGTTGCCCCGTTAGCCGGAATTAACTTTATGTTTAATCATTTCCGGTATCTAACACCAGACTGCCCCCGAACAGACGACTAGAATTTCAAGCTGTTTCGCGCAGCCACTATGTCGTCGCCGCTGGCCTTATAAACCTCCGCCTGCCCTGCATACGAAAGTACATAGGCCTTATCCGCCTCGACCGCTGCAACCAATGTTTGCGACAACACATGACGGCCGTTTTCAGTCACCGTACAAGTGGTCTCAAGCGCTGTCAGCGAGCCCAGCGTACTCGCGTGAACCTTGTTGCAGACACTCTGATAACCGCTCTGGAAAAAGTCTTTCTGCACCGACTTGCGCATCTCAAGCAACACGCCTTGCAAGTTGACCTGATGACCACTTTCCACACGGGTCATCGTCAACTCCATCACCATCACCTGATTGCCATCGGCGTCAGTTTTCACTGCGCGCTGGCGCGAGACTTCAGGCGAGGTTTCGGGCAGCGCCTCGACCTCCCAGCCGGCAGGCCAGGTGATGCTCGGCGCCTCGGCAAAAGCCGGTAGCGCCAGAAGAGAAAAACCCAGGAAAACGAACAGCGATTTGAACGGTCGGATCATTACCAGAGGCACTCGCGGATTGAGCCGTAAAGTCTGAGGCTCGCCCGCTTGCAGGGCAAGCCCGCGCTTTCGGTTTGGCGATGCCGCAAGGCATGCGTATCATTGCGCCCATTCACTCGCCCCAATTTGTTACGGAGGGCCCATGAGCCTGCAAGAACTGAACACCTTCCCTGGCGTCACCGCCACCCCGGACAGCGCAACCCGCAACTTCGTGTTCAACCACACCATGCTGCGCGTCAAAGACATCACCAAGTCGCTGGATTTCTACACCCGCGTACTGGGTTTCTCGCTGGTAGAGAAGCGTGATTTCCCGGAAGCGGAATTCAGCCTGTACTTCCTCGCCTTGGTGGACAAATCGCAGATCCCGGCCGACGCCGCTGCTCGCACCGAGTGGATGAAGTCGATTCCCGGCATTCTGGAACTGACCCACAACCATGGCACCGAGAACGACGCAGACTTCGCCTACCACAACGGCAACACCGACCCGCGCGGTTTCGGCCACATCTGCATTTCGGTACCGGACATCGTCGCTGCCTGCGCGCGCTTTGAAGAGCTGGGCTGCGACTTCCAGAAGCGTCTGACCGATGGCCGCATGAAGAGCCTGGCGTTCATCAAGGATCCGGATGGCTACTGGGTCGAGATCATCCAGCCGGCGCCGCTGTAAAGCTGAACGCAGGTAGAAAGCATCACGCAAAGAAAAACCCCCATCATCACTGATGGGGGTTTTCTTTTTCAGACCCTGGATTTACGCCGGAGCCGACGTGCGGATCAGGTGATCGAAAGCACTGAGGGAAGCCTTGGCACCCTCGCCCACCGCGATCACGATCTGCTTGTACGGCACGGTGGTCACGTCACCGGCGGCGAAGATGCCGGGGATCGAGGTTTCGCCGCGGTTGTCGACGATGATCTCGCCGCGCGGCGACAGCTCGATGGTGCCTTTGAGCCAGTCGGTGTTGGGCAGCAGACCGATCTGCACGAAAATCCCTTCCAGTTCGACAGTGCGCAGCTCGTCAGTATTGCGATCCTTGTAGCGCAGGCCGTTGACCTTCTGCCCGTCGCCAGTGACTTCAGTGGTCAGCGCACTGGTGATCACGGTGACGTTCGGCAGGCTGTGCAGCTTGCGTTGCAATACGGCGTCGGCGCGCAACTGAACGTCGAACTCCAGCAGAGTCACGTGGGAGACGATACCGGCCAGGTCAATGGCCGCTTCGACGCCGGAGTTACCGCCGCCAATCACCGCCACACGCTTGCCTTTGAACAGCGGGCCGTCGCAGTGCGGGCAGTACGCCACGCCTTTGTTACGGTATTCCTGTTCGCCCGGCACGTTCATTTCACGCCACCGCGCACCGGTGGCCAGAATCACGCTCTTGGCCTTGAGGGTCGCGCCGCTGGCGAAGCGAACTTCATGCAGCTCGCCATTCTTGCCCGGGATCAGCTTGTCGGCGCGTTGCAGGTTCATGATGTCGACGTCGTACTGCTTGACGTGCTCTTCCAGCGCGGTCGCCAGTTTCGGGCCTTCGGTTTCCTGCACGGAAATGAAGTTCTCGATGGCCATGGTGTCCAGCACCTGACCGCCGAAGCGCTCGGCCGCCACACCGGTGCGAATGCCTTTACGTGCGGCATAGATCGCCGCCGAAGCACCGGCCGGGCCACCGCCAACCACCAGCACATCGAAGGCTTGCTTGGCGCTGATTTTCTCCGCCTGACGCTCGATGGCGCCAGTGTCGAGTTTGGCGAGGATTTCTTCCAGGCCCATACGGCCCTGGCCGAAGTTTTCGCCGTTCAGGTAAATGCTCGGCACAGCCATGATCTTGCGATCGTTGACTTCGTCCTGGAACAGCGCGCCGTCGATGGCGACGTGGCGGATATTCGGGTTCAGCACGGCCATCAGGTTCAATGCCTGAACAACGTCCGGGCAGTTCTGGCAGGACAGCGAGAAGTACGTCTCGAAGTTGAACTCGCCCTTGAGCGAGCGGATCTGTTCGATCACTTCGACACTGGCCTTCGAAGGGTGGCCGCCGACTTGCAGCAGGGCCAGCACCAGCGAAGTGAATTCATGGCCCATCGGGATGCCGGCGAAACGCAGGCTGATATCGGCCCCGGGGCGGTTGATCGAGAACGACGGTTTGCGTGCATCGTCGCCGCTGTCGATCAAGGTAATCTGATGCGAAAGACTGGCAATGTCTTTCAGCAGGTCGAGCATTTCACGGGATTTCGCACCGTCGTCGAGTGAAGCAACGATCTCGATCGGCTGGGTGACCCGTTCCAGGTACGATTTCAACTGGGCTTTAAGATTGGCGTCCAACATACGGGCGATCTCCTGACTTTATTTGAGGCGAAAAAAAGCCCGAGCGAATCTCGCCCGGGCTTTTCTATTGGGCGGTGCAGCTTACTTGAGTAGGTGCGGAGTCCCGCCCTGTATTGCGTGTGTCACAGACTTAGATCTTGCCGACCAGGTCCAGGGACGGAGCCAGCGTGGCCTCGCCTTCTTTCCATTTGGCCGGGCAAACTTCGCCTGGGTGGGCAGCGACGTACTGAGCAGCCTTGATTTTGCGCAGCAGCTCGGATGCGTCACGGCCAACGCCGCCATCGTTCAGTTCAACGATTTTGATCTGGCCTTCAGGGTTGATCACGAAGGTGCCACGGTCAGCCAGGCCAGCTTCTTCGATCAGCACGTCGAAGTTGCGGGAGATGACCTGAGTCGGGTCGCCGATCATGGTGTACTGGATTTTGCCGATGGCTGGCGAAGTGTTGTGCCAGGCAGCGTGAGCAAAGTGGGTGTCGGTCGAAACGCTGTAGATCTCTACGCCCAGTTTCTGGAAGGCGGCATAGTTGTCAGCCAGGTCTTCGAGCTCGGTTGGGCAAACGAAAGTGAAGTCGGCCGGGTAGAAGAACACTACGGACCATTTGCCTTTCAGGTCAGCGTCCGAGACTTGTACGAAGTCGCCGTTTTTGAACGCGGTAGCTTTGAACGGTTTTACTTGGCTGTTGATGATAGGCATTGATGACTCTCCGTCAGGGTTGTGAATTCGATGAGTGAATCCTACCCAGTCACTCGACGGATGGCTCATTGGCAAACCTGATGCTGCTGATTTGTTTTCGCTATTAGCTGAAGGTATTAATAGAAGAAAACGATATCTACGGCGACAGCGGTTTATCCGTAATCCGGGCCATCCCGTGAAAGGGGCTCGCTTCAACATAGCGCATAGCGGACTTCATATCCTTCCAGCCCACGTAACTCATCAATGATTTGAGATCCCAGCCGCTTTGGTGGGCCCATGTTGCGAAGCCGCGACGCAGGGAGTGGCTGGTGTAGCGCTCGGCGGAGATCCCGGCTCGCTCCAGGGCCTGACGCAGCAACGGAATCACGCTGTTGGCGTGCAACCCCTCTTCGCTCAGGTTGCCCCAGCGGTCGACGGCGCGAAACACCGGTCCTCGCACCAGTGCTGCCTCGGTGATCCACTCGATATAAGCCTGCACCGGACACAACTTCAGCAGCGCCGGGGCCTGATAGGTCTGCCCGAGGTTTTCCCGATCGCCCTTGCTGCGCGGCAGGTACAAGGTGATGCCGTTGCCGGCGTGCGCCTGCACATGCTCGATCTGCACCCGACACAGCTCATCGCTGCGGAAGCCGCGCCAGAAGCCCAGCAGGATCAACGCCCGATCACGGCAAGCTCGGAGCAGCAGCGGCCGGTCCTGTTGTTCCCGGGCGTCTTTCATTTCCTGCTCAAGCCAGGCGACGGTCTGCTCAAGATCGCGCAGTTGGAGTGGCTCGGCCTGTTTTTCCTGCGCGGGATGCAGGGCGCGAATGCCCTTGAACACCTTGCGCACCACCGGCGACTTGGTGGGATCGGCGAAGCCCTGGCTGTTGTGCCACTGCGCCAGTGCCGACAGACGCAACTTCAGCGTGTTAACCGACAGCACGCCCGCATGCGCCACCAGATACCGCGCGACGCTGTCCGCTGTGGCCGGCAGGAACCCTCCCCACGCGGATTCGAAGTGCTCGATGGCCGCGCGATAACTGCGGCGGGTGTTGTCGCGGGTGGCGGCTTGCAGATAGCGATCGATATCGCTCATGGGCTGATTTTCTCGTGGCGTACTGAGGGTTCGTGCAGAAACGGATTTTATGGGTTTCACATGGGGTAATACCAGTATATCCCGTCCGTTTGTCGGCGCTTATTTCACTTTATTTTCAACATGGTACACTGCGTACTTTAGTGGCATGTACCACAGTACGAAATGGTAGGAGCAGATATGGCCCGTGGCGGCGTTAACAAAGCAGTAGTCCAGATCGCGCGCGCAGCGATCCTCGCCCGTGGCGAACACCCCAGTATCGATGCAGTACGCATCGAGCTGGGCAATACGGGCTCAAAAACCACGATTCATCGCTATCTAAAAGAACTGGATGACGGCAGCGAGCCAGCGGATCCGTCGGCAGAACCCATCGATGACGAACTGCTGGCGCTCGTCACCCGCCTTGCACAACGCCTGAAAGAACAGGCGCAAGAGCCGATTGATCAGGCGCGCGAGCAGTACGAGCAACAGCGTCAGGCACTGGAGGACGAGCTGAATCAGCTTCGTCAGGATCACGCGCAACTGGAGAAGAAGCACGACATCCAGGCCGCCGCGCTGGCCAAGGAATCCGAAGCCTTGAGCGATACACGCTCGATGCTGCAGACCGAGCAGACTCGCAATGCCGGACTGAATCAGGCGCTGGCCGATTTTGAATTGCGCTTGCAGGACAAAGATGAGCAGATCCGCTCGCTGGAAGAGAAACACCTGCACGCCCGCGATGCGCTTGAACACTACCGCAACGCCATCAAGGAACAGCGCGAGCAGGAGCAAAGCCGTCACGAAACTCAGGTGCAGCAGTTGCAGATGGAGCTGCGCCAGGCGCAACAAAGTGCGCTGGTACGTCAGGACGAGATCACCCAGCTGCACCGCGACAACGAGCGCCTGCTGACCGAAAATCGCGGCACCGTGCGCGAACTGAGCCTCGTGCAGGATCAGCTCAAGCACAGCAATCAGCGACAGGATCAATTGCTGGAGCAGGCCAGCCGGGTCGACAGCGAGCGCACCCTCCTCCAGGAACGTCTGCGCGTGGCCCTGCTGGAAAGTCAGACGCTCAAGCAAAACGTCGACGAACAGTCGCAGCTCAATCAGTCATTGGAGAAGGAGTTGACCAAGGCGCAAGACAGCCTGCGCCTGGCCACCACCGCTGCGGCAGCGCCAGACGCAGCAGAACCGGAAAAGACTTAAGCGCCGACCGGCGTACGCATGGTGACAAACTCTTCGGCCGCCGTCGGGTGCACCCCGATGGTGTCGTCGAAGTCACGCTTGGTGGCGCCAGCCTTCAGCGCGATCGCCAGACCCTGCACGATCTCGCCGGCATCCGGCCCGACCATGTGACAGCCCAACACCTTGTCAGATTTGCCATCGACCACCAGCTTCATCAGCGTGCGCTCCTGGCAATCCGTCAGAGTCAGCTTCATTGGACGGAAGCGGCTTTCGTAGATCACGACGTCGTGACCCGCTTCCCGCGCCTCTTCTTCGGTCAGGCCGACGGTGCCGATATTCGGCAGACTGAACACCGCCGTCGGGATCATCTTGTAATCCACCGGACGATATTGCTCAGGCTTGAACAGACGTCGCGCCACCGCCATGCCCTCAGCCAGCGCCACTGGCGTCAGCTGAACGCGACCGATGACATCGCCCAGCGCCAGGATTGATGGCTCGGTGGTCTGGTATTGCTCATCGACCTTGATGAAGCCTTTGTCGTCGAGCTGCACATCAATGTTCTCCAGCCCCAGGTTGTCCAGCATCGGACGTCGGCCGGTGGCGTAGAACACACAATCCGCCTCCAGTACGCGACCATCCTTGAGGGTCGCTTTCAGGCTGCCATCCGACTGCTTGTCGATACGGGCAATGTCGGCATTGAATTGCAGATCCATCCCGCGTTTGGTCAGCTCTTCTTTCAAATGGTTACGCACTGAACCATCGAAACCACGGAGGAACAGATCCCCGCGATACAACAACGTCGTGTTGGCGCCCAGGCCATGGAAAATCCCGGCAAATTCGACGGCGATGTAACCGCCGCCGACGACCAGCACGCGCTTGGGCAATTCTTTGAGGAAGAACGCCTGGTTCGAGCTGATTGCATGCTCATGCCCCGGAATCCCGGGGATCTGCGGCCAGCCACCGGTGGCAATCAGAATATTCTTCGCGGTGTATCGCTCACCGTTGACCTCGACTTCGTGCGGACCAACGATTTTCGCGTGAGCCTCATGCAAGGTCACACCGCTGTTGACCAGCAGATTGCGATAAATGCCGTTCAGACGATTGATCTCGCGATCCTTGTTGGCAATCAGCGTGGCCCAATCGAAATCCGCCTCGCCCAGGCTCCAGCCAAAACCCGAGGACTGTTCGAAGTCTTCGGCAAAATGGGCGCCGTACACCAACAGTTTTTTCGGTACGCAACCGACGTTGACGCAGGTTCCGCCAAGATAACGGCTCTCGGCCACCGCCACTTTCGCACCGAACCCGGCAGCAAAACGCGCAGCCCGCACACCACCGGAACCGGCACCAATCACATAAAGGTCAAAATCGTAGGCCATTTCTATCTCCTCGGCAGGCGATCAGCATACCCGCCGTCGTCCGTTGGGCAAGCACTCCTGCCGATATAGGGGCGGAAAATGAAAAAGCCACCCGAAGGTGGCTTTTTCGTACGGGCAGATCAGGCGCTATCAGTAAGCCTTGCCAGTCTTGTAGAAGTTCTCGAAGCAGAAGTTGGTTGCTTCGATGTAGCCTTCAGCACCACCGCAGTCGAAACGCTTGCCCTTGAACTTGTAGGCCATCACGCAGCCGTTCTGGGCTTGCTTCATCAGGGCGTCGGTGATCTGGATTTCACCTCCCTTGCCTGGCTCGGTCTGTTCGATCAGGTCGAAGATGTCCGGGGTCAGGATGTAACGGCCGATGATCGCCAGGTTCGACGGTGCGTCTTCCGGCTTTGGCTTCTCGACCATGCTGTGTACGCGGTAGATGTCGTCGCGGATCATTTCGCCAGCGATCACGCCATACTTGCTGGTTTCCTGCGGATCGACTTCCTGGATGGCGATGATCGAGCAGCGGAACTGCTTGTACAGCTTGACCATCTGGGTCAGCACGCCGTCGCCTTCAAGGTTGACGCACAGGTCGTCCGCCAGCACCACGGCGAACGGCTCGTCACCGATCAGCGGGCGGCCGGTCAGGATCGCGTGGCCCAGGCCTTTCATTTCGGTCTGACGGGTGTAGGAGAACGAGCACTCGTCCAGCAGCTTGCGGATACCGACCAGGTATTTTTCCTTGTCGGTGCCTTTGATCTGGTTTTCCAGCTCATAGCTGATGTCGAAGTGGTCTTCCAGGGCGCGCTTGCCACGGCCGGTCACGATGGAGATTTCGTTCAGGCCAGCATCCAGAGCTTCTTCGACGCCGTACTGGATCAGTGGCTTGTTTACCACCGGCAGCATTTCTTTGGGCATGGCCTTAGTCGCTGGGAGGAAGCGAGTACCGTAACCGGCTGCTGGGAACAAGCATTTCTTGATCATATAAGTCCTTGAAAGGGCTGTGTGTACGAGTTTCGGCGCAGTCTAATCAGGCGGCGTGCACCTTACAATGCCCCGCACTGGCTAACCGATGTCAACATAGAGAAATAATCTGGCAGATAGTTCAATCCGCACACAGAGGCTGCGCAATCAGCGTAGCCCAAAGATCTCGGAACAGCTCATCGACCTGCGCCCGTTCGCCGATTTACCGTTATCATGGGACCTTTGAACCAGCCAACGAGGCCGTTAGATGTCCGCAGCAAAAATCATCAATGGGTACACCGTCGCCAAGGCGAAAGATGGTCAGTGGCATATCACTGCCGCCAACGGCGAAGATGTATCCGGCCCGTTGCCCACTGAAGCAATGGCGATTGAAGTGGCCGCGGTGCTTGATTACACGCCTGCCGCACCGAAGCGTCGCGGCAAGAATCAAGACTGATCGGCGACTGCAAATCCCGGCCCTGCCTTCGCGCAGGGCTTTTTTTGGGCTGCGCACAAAGAAGTGGCCAATCGCTATAACCTTTTCATGCCAGCGCTGTCATAGCGTCTAGCCCCTCCTCCTCGAAGACGACATTGCCATGATCAACCGCCCCATCATCAGCTTCCTGCCCCTTATTGCGCTCGCGGCCCTGGCCGGCTGCGCCACCTCGCAGACCACCTACCTGAACAACGGCGAACAAGGACTTAGCATCGACTGCTCCGGCGAAGCCAATTCCTGGGCCAGCTGTTATGAAAAGGCCGACGCGTCCTGTGCCGGAACCGGTTATCGGATCGTCGGGACTGACGGCACACCGGCGCCCAAGGAAGACGACAAGACGCTGGGCGTTGACGTCGGCAACTACAAGAACCGCAGCGTAGTGGTGGTGTGTAAATAGCCTTACATGTGAATTTCGGCGAACTTGATCCCCAGCCCGCGCACGACCTCGATCAGGTCGTCGAGTCGGTTGAAGGACTCGACTTCGTCGTTATCGTCGACCAGGAAGTAGCTGCGACCGGCGCTTTTCTTGAAAAACACGATCCACTCCCCCGGATTCGCCGGGTTCTGGATCACATGGGTAGCCGCAATGAGCCCCTCCTTGTGTCGCTCCCGCACCTGCTCTCTCTTCATTCACCACTCCAGAAATGACAATGCCGCCACAGCAACGCTGTGACGGCATCAATGCTGACTGTTGACAGTCTATCAGCCGGAAATACAGGCCGTGGCCGCCTTGCGCACATCCCATGGACGCAGCGGTACATTGGACATCCGCTCGTGCAGCTTGATGCTGCTGCCACCCGAACGATCCTCGATGTCGAATACCGCTGCCGGCCCCGATCCCAGCTTGCCCGGAACGATGACCCGAACGTCGTCCTTGTGCCGCTCTACCTGCAAGGCGCCTCGGCTGTCGGACAGCTTTTCGGTCAGGCACTGAGCATACTCATGGGGTTTCTTGCCGGAAATAACGACCATGGTGGGTAGCGTTTCATTGATTTCCGAAACGCTTGCGCAACCGCCCATTGCCAATGCCAACGGCAGAATCACCACACCCCACTTCATACAAAACCTCCGATAAAGACCCTCCGACAGCACGAATGCCGTTTTTCTCCGAGGCCTGCTGCATTTAACCCACATGGAAACGTGAATATCTGTTTTAAATTGTCAAAGCGGTGCCCGACGGCCGGATAATAACCTGTCCGGGCTGATAAACTGCGCCAATCGACAATGCTATCGTTTTGATTTTGTAGAAAAAGCCCTTCTGGAGGCGCCCATGAAATTCATTCACCAGCGCGAGCACCTCAACGAAGACGACATCGTCGTCATTCAATGCTCGCAAACCTGCAACATCCGCTTGATGAACGACGCCAACTTCCGCAGCTTCAAGAATGGCGGCCGACACACCTATCACGGCGGTGCTTTCGACACGTTCCCGGCCCGTATCACCGCGCCGAGCACCGGTTTCTGGAACATTACCATCGACACCGTCAACCGCCGCGCGATCAGCGTGACCCGCAAGCCGACCCTGACGCATTCGATCAAGATCATTCGCCGCTCGAGCTCCAAACTCAGCTGAGCGGTTCCGCCAACGCAGACAGGTAAGCATCAACGTGGCCCAAACGACCAAATACGTGATCAAGTACAAACTCAACGGTGAACGCCGCTTCGAGTTCGCCCAACTGGAAAACGGCACGCCGGAAGAAGCCAAGGCAGCACTGGATGCCCTGCACGGCCAGAGCGACGATGTGATCAGCGACATCAGCGTCAGCAAGGCCCTGTAAAACTCGGGTGACAATTCAACCGCAAGCGGCGGAGTGTTGCAGCCGGGTGGACGGCTCAGACTGATACCTGAATGTGAGCCAAGGAATCAGCATGTCACCCTCACCCGCCTCCCCGCTCGATGCGCTCGACTGGATCGGCCTGGAGCAGCAACTGGATCAGGACGGCTGTGCCGTCATTCGCACGCTGCTGCGCCCGGACACCTGTGATCGATTGAGTGCGCTTTACCCGCAAAGTGAACCGTTTCGATCCCAAGTCATCATGGCCCGCCACGGTTTCGGGCGCGGAGAATACAAATACCTGCGCTATCCGCTTCCCCCCGTGGTGGAACGCCTGCGCAGCGCGCTTTACCCGCGACTCGTGCCTCTGGCCAACCGCTGGCATGAACGAATGGGCCTGCCAGCGCGCTTTCCAGAGCAACACAGCGAATTTCTCGCGCGCTGTCACGCCGCCGGTCAACTGCGACCTACCCCGCTCTTGCTGCAATACGGCCCGCAGGACTACAACTGCCTGCATCAGGACCTGTACGGTGAACATGTCTTTCCACTGCAAGTGGCGATTCTTCTGTCAGAACCTGGCGAAGACTTCACCGGCGGTGAGTTCGTTTTGACTGAACAGCGTCCGAGAATGCAGTCGCGCCCGCTGGTAATGGACCTGAGAAAAGGCGACGCGCTGATCTTTGCCGTCAACCAGCGCCCGGTCAAAGGCGTGCGCGGCGACTATCGGGTGACCATGCGCCACGGCGTCAGCCGACTGCACAGCGGAACACGGCATACTCTGGGCATCATTTTCCACGACGCGACCTGACGATCATGCAAACCACCTTCGACCTGTTCGCCGACACAGAATCCGAACAACCTCGGCGCGCCGAACAGATCGGCGAGCAATCCTGGGTGCTGCGCGGCTTTGCCCTGCCGCAAATCGAGCAGCTATTGCCGGCCCTGGAATCGATCATCGCCCGCGCTCCGTTGCGCCACATGATGACACCCGGAGGCTTCAGCATGTCGGTGGCCACCAGCAGTTGCGGGGCACTGGGCTGGATCACCGATCGAAGCGGCTACCGCTATTCATCCGAAGATCCCGTGAGCCATCAACCCTGGCCAGCGATGCCCGAGGTGTTTCGCGAACTGGCCCAGGCAGCAGCGAAACGCGCCGGATTTGCCGACTTCATGCCGGATTCCTGCCTGATCAATCGTTACGTCCCAGGCGCAAAGATGTCGTTGCATCAGGACAAAGACGAAAATGCCTACGAAGCGCCGATCGTTTCGCTGTCATTGGGCCTGCCGGCAACGTTCCTGTTCGGCGGTTTCGCGCGCGGCGACAGGAGCCAGAAAATATCGCTGCTGCACGGCGACATGGTGATCTGGGGTGGCGTTGACCGGCTGCGCTATCACGGCATCCTGCCGATCAAGCCTGGCCGGCACCCGCGCCTTGGCGAACAGCGTTTCAACCTGACGTTTCGCACCGCTGGATAATCCTGCGAAGTTTGACCGCAAGGGTCGGAGTGTTCCGGCCGGTGGCACTGGTTAACCTGACATTCAACAGGTCAACGGACTCTCCATCATGAAAACGCTTTCCACCTCGCTGAACACTGAAGACGATCCACGCTGGGCCGCTGTCGTGGCACGCGACCCTCGGGCGGACGGCCAGTTTGTCTATGCCGTGAAAACCACCGGCATCTATTGCCGCCCCAGCAGTCTGGCGCGCTTGCCGAAACCGCAGAACGTCGAGTTCTTCGATACCGCCGAGGACGCCGAAGCCGCGGGCTATCGCCCCAGCAAACGGGCGAGCAAGGATCAGACCGAAGTCGCAGCGCAGCACGCCGCTACCGTTGCGGCAGCCTGTCGCCAGATCGAAGCGTCGGACAGCCTGCCGGCGCTCAACGATCTCGCCGAGACCGCCGGCCTGAGCGCCTTCCATTTTCACCGGGTCTTCAAAGCCGCAACGGGCCTGACGCCCAAAGGCTATGCCGCCGCGCATCGCTCGCGTCGGGTTCGCCAGCGTCTGGCGGACGGTAGCTCAGTGACGGAGGCGTTGTATGACGCCGGTTTCAATTCCAACAGCCGGTTCTACGAGGCGGCCGATCAGGTGCTGGGCATGAAACCCGGCGACTTCCGATCCGCCGGGCAGAACAACGACATCCGCTTCGCCGTCGGCCAGTGCTCGCTCGGCGCCATTCTGGTGGCGCAGAGCGAGCGCGGGATCTGCGCGATTCTGCTGGGGCACGATCCGCACCAATTGGTGTGCGACCTGCAGGACCAGTTTCGCCGGGCCAACCTGATCGGCGCCGACACCGAGTTCGAACAACTGATCGCGCGCGTCGTCGGCTTCATCGAAGCGCCTGCCATCGGCCTGGATTTGCCGCTGGATGTGCGCGGCACGGCGTTTCAGGAACGGGTGTGGCAGGCACTGCGCGAAATACCGGTCGGCAGTACCGCCAGCTACGCGGACATCGCCTTGCGTATCGGCTCACCAAAAGCCGTACGCGCAGTGGCTCAGGCTTGCGGCGCCAACAGCCTGGCGGTAGCGATCCCCTGTCATCGCGTTGTGCGCAGTGACGGCAATCTGTCGGGCTACCGCTGGGGCGTGGAGCGCAAGCGCGAATTGCTCGAGCGTGAAGGCAAACCACGACAGTAATCAGCGATTCACATCAACTACAACTCGCCCCCGGAGTTGCCCCGCGAGCAACTTCGGGGCCGCTTCGAGGGCTTCGCCGAGGCCGATTTCATGGCTGATCAGCGGCAACAGCGCGAAATCCAGATCCTTTGTCAGACGATCCCAAGCCTCGATGCGGCGGGTCTTGGGCTGGGTCACGCTGTTGATTCCGGCCAGCGTCACGCCACGCAGAATGAACGGCGCCACAGACGCCGGGAAATCCATGCCCTGAGCCAGACCGCACGCAGCCACGGTGCCTTCGGCCCGGGTGCTGGCACAGGCATTGGCGAGCGTGTGGCTGCCGACCGAATCGATAACGCCCGCCCAGCGCTCCTTGGCCAGCGGCTTGCCGGGTTCGGACAGGGTGGCGCGATCAATAATTTCACTGGCACCCAGTTGTTTCAGGTATTCGTGTTCCGACACCCGACCAGTCGAAGCGACCACGCGGTAGCCCAGCTTGCTCAGCAATGCGATGGCAAAACTGCCGACGCCACCGTTGGCACCGGTCACCAGCACTTCGCCCTGTTGCGGGGTCACGCCGTTGCGCTCCAGCGCCATGACGCACAGCATCGCCGTATAGCCGGCCGTGCCGATGGCCATGGCTTGCGCGGCGGTGAATGCCTTGGGCAGCGGAATCAGCCAGTCACCGTTCAGACGCGCCTTCTGCGCCAGTCCGCCCCAGTGGCTTTCACCGACGCCCCAGCCATTGAGCAGCACGGCATCGCCAACCTTGTAATCCGGGTGCGAGCTGACTTCGACGGTGCCCGCCAGATCGATCCCCGGCACCATCGGAAACTTGCGCACCACCGGGCTATTGCCGGTAATCGCCAGGCCGTCCTTGAAGTTCAGCGTGCTGTACGCGACCCGAACCGTCACATCGCCGTCCGGCAGTTGCTCATCACTGATCTCTTGCAGGTTGGCGCGATAACCGCTGTCGTCTTTGTCGATCAAAATGCCTTTGAACATGACTGCCTCTCACGGGTGGAATTCAGGATATCGAGGCATTGGAATAGCACATTGCAACATTTTGCCCCACTCGACCTTTAGCCAATCGCGCCCCAACGCCGAGCCAGCGTCGGCTGTTCAAGCTACAAATCTGTGCTGGTCATGGGGTTGGCTTTGCGTTAAAAAACCGGCTGCTACCGTCCCTGCCCTGTTTTGTCGTCGGAGAAGCTATTCCATGAGCCAATGGCCTGATACCCGCATTCTTGACCTGTTCGGCATCGAACTGCCGATCATCCAGGGCCCCATGGCAGGTGCCACCAACTCATCCATGGTCATTGCAGCGTGCAACGCCGGTGGCCTCGGTTCGATGCCGGCCGCGATGCTGACCATCGAGCAACTGCGCGAAGAACTGAAGACCATTCGCCAGGGCACGAACAAGCCGTTCAACGTCAACTTCTTCTGCCATCAGCCGCCGGCCGCCGATGAGCAAAAGGCGCGTGACTGGAAAAACCTGCTGGAACCCTACTATCGCGAACTGGGCGTGGATTTCGATGCACCGACGCCGGTGTCCAACCGCGCGCCGTTCGATACGGCTGCCTGCGAAGTGCTGGAAGAATTTCGCCCTGAAGTGGTGAGCTTCCACTTCGGCCTGCCGGAAAAAACCTTGCTGGATCGGGTCAAGGCCACCGGTGCGAAAATCATCTCGTCGGCAACCACCGTCGACGAAGCGATCTGGCTGGAGCAGAACGGCTGCGACGCGATCATCGCCATGGGTTACGAGGCCGGCGGTCATCGCGGGATGTTCCTCAGCGACGACCTGAGCAGCCAGGTCGGTACGTTTGCCTTGGTGCCGCAAGTGGTCGACGCCGTGAGTGTGCCGGTGATTGCCGCCGGTGCGATTGCCGATGCGCGCGGCGTGGCGGCAGCGTTCCTGCTCGGTGCTTCGGCGGTTCAGGTCGGCACGGCGTATCTGTTTACTCCGGAAGCGAAAGTCAGTGCGTCGCACCACAAGGCCCTGCGCACCGCCAAGGAAAGCGAAACGGCGGTGACCAATCTGTTTACCGGGCGCCCGGCGCGGGGGATTCTCAATCGAGTGATGCGCGAGCTGGGCCCGATGTCGGACAAGGCTCCTGCCTTTCCGCTGGCGGGTGGGGCCTTGATGCCGCTGCGCGCGAAGGGCGAAGCCGAATTCAGCAACCTCTGGGCCGGCCAGGCTTTCACGCTCGGCAAAGACCTCGGCACCGCCGAATTGACCCGGCTACTGGCTGAAGGCGCTATGGCAAAACTGACGCGATGATGAACCCGAACGGGTGAGGAGCGTGGCGCCCTCGCCCGGTTTTAATCCAGTGCTTCCCGTTTGACGGCATTTCGCTATATATTTCGATACATAGCGTTTCACCCCCTCGCATCGGCGCAGTCTTCCCTTCCAATAACAACTGCCCACTGCACTTGCCACCCACGGAGCCGTTACATGATCAATCGTGCCTCACGTTTTGCCCCTGCCCTGCTCGCGTTATTCGCCATCGGCGCGGCACAGGCCGATGAAGTGCAAGTCGCTGTCGCGGCCAACTTCACCGCACCGATCCAGGCGATTGCCGCCGATTTCGAAAAAGACACCGGGCACAAACTGGTCGCTGCGTACGGCGCCACCGGCCAGTTCTATACCCAGATCAAAAACGGCGCACCGTTCGAAGTGTTCCTCTCGGCCGATGACACCACCCCTGAAAAACTCGAGAAAGAAGGCGACACCGTCAAAGGTTCGCGCTTCACCTACGCCATCGGCACCCTGGCACTGTGGTCGGCCAAGGAAGGTTACGTCGACGCCAAAGGCGACGTCCTGAAGAAAAACCAGTACCAGCACCTGTCCATCGCCAACCCGAAAGCCGCCCCTTATGGTCTGGCCGCCACTCAGGTGCTGGAAAAGCTGAAACTGACCGACGCCACCAAAGCCAAGATCGTCGAAGGCCAGAACATCACCCAGGCCTACCAGTTCGTATCCACCGGCAACGCCGAGCTGGGCTTCGTTGCCCTGTCGCAGATTTACAAGGACGGCAAGGTCAGCAGCGGCTCGGCGTGGATCGTTCCGGCGAGCATGCACGACCCGATCAAGCAAGACGCGGTGATCCTCAACAAAGGCAAGGACAATGCCGCTGCCAAGGCGCTGGTTGATTACCTCAAAGGCCCGAAAGCCGCTGCGGTCATCAAGTCCTACGGTTACCAACTGTAAATGGCGCTGACGAGTGCCGATTTCGCGGCGATCTGGCTGACCCTGAAACTGGCGTCCCTGACCACCGCGATCCTGCTGGTCATCGGCACTCCGATTGCCCTGTGGTTGTCGCGCAGCCGTTCCTGGCTGCGCGGCCCCATCGGCGCGATTGTCGCGCTGCCGTTGGTGCTGCCACCGACGGTCATTGGCTTCTATCTGTTGCTGGCGCTCGGTCCCAATGGCTTCATTGGCCATTTCACCCAGTGGCTGGGGCTTGGCACCTTGACCTTCAGCTTTACCGGCCTTGTGATCGGCTCGGTGCTCTATTCCATGCCGTTCGTGGTGCAGCCGTTGCAAAACGCCTTCTCCGCGATCGGCACTCGTCCTCTGGAAGTGGCCGCGACCCTGCGCGCCAATCCCTGGGACACCTTCTTCAGCGTGATCCTGCCTTTGGCCCGTCCCGGTTTCATCACTGCGGCAATCCTCGGCTTCGCCCACACCGTCGGCGAATTCGGCGTAGTGCTGATGATCGGCGGGAATATTCCCGACAAAACCCGGGTGGTTTCCGTACAAATCTACGACCACGTCGAAGCCATGGAGTACGCGCAGGCGCACTGGCTGGCCGGGGCGATGCTGGTGTTTTCGTTTCTGGTGTTGCTGGCGCTGTATTCCAGCCGCAAAACCCGCACGGGCTGGAGCTGATCGGTGATTAATGCACGCCTGAAACTGGCCTGGTCGGGCTTCAGCCTCGACGTTGATCTGCAGCTGCCCGGTCGCGGCGTGACGGCGCTGTTCGGTCAGTCCGGCTCGGGCAAGACCACGTGCCTGCGCTGCATTGCCGGGCTCGAACGCGCGCCGCAGGCGTTTATCCGCATCAATGACGAGGTCTGGCAGGACAGCGAGAAAGGCATTTTCGTGCCGCCGCACAAACGCGCGCTCGGCTATGTGTTTCAGGAAGCCAGCCTGTTTGCGCATCTGTCGGTGCTGGCCAATCTGCAGTTCGGCCTCAAGCGCATTGCCAAGGCGCAGCGTCGGGTCGACATGACTCAAGCCACCGAACTGTTGGGGATCGGCCACTTGCTCGATCGTCACCCGCAGCACTTGTCCGGCGGTGAGCGTCAGCGTGTCGGCATCGCCCGGGCGCTGTTGACCAGCCCCCGACTGCTGCTGATGGATGAGCCCTTGGCAGCCCTCGACAGTCAGCGCAAAAGCGAAATCCTGCCCTACCTGCAACGCCTGCACGACGAACTGGAAATCCCGGTGCTGTATGTCAGCCACGCTCAGGACGAAGTGGCCAGGCTCGCCGATCATCTGGTGCTGCTCAGCGACGGCAAAGCGCTGGCCTGCGGACCGATTGGCGAAACCCTGGCGCGACTCGACCTGCCCCTGGCCATGGACAACGACGCCGGGGTGATCATCGAAGGCCTGGTCAGCGGCTACGATGCCGACTATCAATTGCTCACCCTGCAACTGCCGGACTCGTCACTGAACATCCGCGTGACACACGCGCCGATGACGACCGGCCAGAGACTGCGCTGCAAGGTTCACGCGCGCGACATCAGCCTGACCCTGCAAAACAGCGAATTCAGCAGCATCCTCAATCGCCTGCCAGTCACGGTCGTCAGCGAGCAGCCGGCCGATAACGCCGCCCACGTGCTCATTCGCCTCGATGCCGGCGGGACACCGTTGCTGGCGCGCATCACTCGCTACTCGCGGGATCAGCTTGGCGTGCATCCGGGCCAGTCATTGTGGGCCCAGATCAAGGCCGTCGCGGTGTTGGCGTAAATCCGCGGGCACGACCGTCATGGCGTGCGGTCAATGGCTTTAACAGCCTGATTTGCCGCGAAGGAAGTCCGCCATGCCCGATACTGCGCTCACCGAAGTGTTGCCTTCGGACCTGCATTACGTCGATGACACGCAGCCCGGTATTACCCGCAAAAAACTGCGCGGAAAATTCGCCTACTTCGACCCCGCTGGCCAGCGCATCACCGACCCTGACGAGATCAAACGCATCAACGCACTGGCCGTTCCACCGGCCTACGTCGACGTTTGGATCTGCGCCGACCCGCGCGGCCATCTGCAAGCCACCGGCCGCGATGCCCGTGGGCGCAAGCAATATCGCTATCACGCTCGCTGGCGCGAGGTGCGCGACGCGGACAAGTATTCGCGTCTTCGTGAATTTGGTCTGGCGCTGCCCAAACTGCGTAAACAGCTGGAAGCGCTGCTGGCCGCACCGGGCTTCAGTCGCGACAAAGTCATGGCGACGGTCATCACGCTGCTCGACGCCACGCTGATCCGCGTCGGCAACACGCAATACGCGCGAGACAATCGCTCCTACGGCCTGACCACCCTGCGCAGCCGGCATGTCGAGGTCAACGGCAGCGCGATCCTGTTCCAGTTTCGCGGCAAGAGCGGCATCGAACATCAGATTACGGTGAAGGACCGGCGTCTGGCGCGAATCATCAAGCGCTGCCTTGAGATACCGGGGCAGAACCTGTTTCAGTATCTGGATGAAAACGGCGAGCGGCACACCGTCAGCTCCTCCGACGTCAACGCCTACCTGCAAAACCTGACCGGTGCGGACTTCACTGCCAAGGATTACCGGACCTGGGCCGGCAGCGCCCTCGCTTTGGCGGTTCTGCGGGAGCTGCAATGGGAGTCCGAAACCGAGGCCAAGCGGCATGTGGTCGAGATGGTGAAGGGCGTCGCCCGCCAACTGGGCAACACGCCGGCGGTCTGTCGCAAATGCTACATCCACCCGGCGGTGGTCGAACATTTCATGCTCGGAGCGCTGGCAGAACTGCCTAAACCACGCATCCGCAAAGGCCTGCGCAAGGAAGAAGTCGCGCTGGCGTTGTTCCTTGAACGGATGGTCGAACAGGCTGACGCGACTTGAAGCCTTCGGTCGTCTCGACTAGGCTACGCCTTCCTACCTCCTCGGGCTGACCGCAGAAGTGAACAACTAAGCCTTCAAAAATGTAATCGCGACACGCCGTTCATGGCGCTTGTCAGTGTTCACGACATTTTTTGGAGGTGCCGATGACTCACGTCTCGCGTACGCCTGCTCTCGTCTCCCTGAATCAACTGGGTTTTCAGTTCGCCAATGGCGAGACGATTTTCACTGCACTCAATCTGAAATTCGATCACACCCCGACCGCCATTGTCGGGCGCAACGGCGTTGGCAAAAGCATTTTGGCGCGCCTGATCGCCGGGCAATGGCGACCCACCAGCGGCAGCGTGACACGTGCCGTAACGACAACCTACGTGGCGCAAACCTTTGTCGCGACACCCGGCGAGACGGTCGCCGAGTCCACCGGCAGCGCCGCGATTCTTCAGGCGCTGGAGCGAATGAACCGGGGTTGCGGATCAGTCGAGGATTTCGATCTCATTGGCGAACAATGGGATCTGGCGGACCGACTGCGCCGCCTGCTCGATGACGCCGGGCTGACAGAAATTTCTTTCACCGACGAGACTGGCAAACTCAGTGGCGGCCAGCAAGCACGTGTTGCCCTGATTGGGGCATTGTTGAGTCGTGCGTCGTTACTGATTCTGGATGAACCGACCAACCATCTGGATACATCAGGACGGAAATGGCTGATGAACTCATTGGAACGCTGGCACACCGGTTTGATCGTCGTCAGCCATGATCGGCAATTGCTCGACCGGATGCAGCGGATCGTCGAGTTGAGCGCATCGGGTGCAATAGAATTCGGCGGCAATTACTCGGCATTCCGCGAACATCAGCAAATTCATCAAGCCGCGGCGCAAGCACGTCTCGACCACGCCAGAAGCGAACGTCAGCGCGAGCGGATTCGGCTACGACGCGAGCACGACACGATACAGCGACACGCTGCCAACTCTCGACGCAACGCCGAAACCGCCAACATTGCCAGTTTCGAATACGTGGCGATCAAGGGCGCCGCCCGGGAAATCATGGGGCATGTCCGTCGGGGCCATCAGGCCCGCAAGTCCGAACTGGATGCCCAGGTGCGCGAAGCTTACGCCAAGGTGCAGCCCGAGGACGGCGTGCTGATTAACTTGCCTGCCAGCGCGGTGCCGAACAACCGCCAGATCTGTACGTTGATTGACGCTCGGCTGCCCTGGCTGTCGAGCGATGCACTGAATCTGACGATCCATGGCCCGATGCGGATCGCTATCAGCGGGCCCAACGGCTGCGGCAAATCAACGCTGTTGAAAGTGCTCGCCGGGGAACTGATGCCCGTCGATGGAACCGCCGCGACTCACGTGCCCTTCGCATTCCTGGATCAGCAACTGGCCCAACTAAACGATCAGCGCTCCATTACCGAACAGCTGATGATGCAAGGTACTGCACTGACCGAGGGCACCCTGCGCAGCTATCTCGCGCACTTGCAGCTGGATGCGAGCCGCGCCACGGCCCCTTGCGCTTCGTTGAGCGGTGGCGAGCGCCTGAAAGCCGCACTGGCGCTGGCCTTGTGGCGAACGGATCCTGCGCAGCTGTTGCTGCTGGATGAGCCGACCAACCATCTGGATCTGCCGTCGGTGGAAGCGTTCGAACGGGCATTACAGACATTTCCGGGCGCCATAATCGCCGTTTCCCACGATCAGGACTTCCTTGAGGCATTGAATCCGACCCACCACCTGCGCCGGCACCCATCAGGCTGGCAACTGCACCCGACGAACTGACTTGGCTATTTTTTGCACGATTGCTCAGGGCTTCTATAGTTGATCTGGTACGAATCAGCCGCGGTGACGCCATGGAAGACATATTCGTCGTGAAGCGCTGCAACAAGATCGTCATCCACGGCCGGCGCGCCGGAGAAACTCTCCATGAGCCCGCCGAAGCCCTGGGCTGGTATCGCATCTGCGACACACGAACCGGCGGTTTCATCGGCGACGGCTACGACCGGGAAGAAGACGCCCGCAAGGAATGTCATCGGCTCAACGTCGCCAGCTCGCGAGTGACCGCCCCCGAGTCATCGGGCTGATAGCTGTCATTTACGGGTCTATACTCAAACCAGTTGAAGGAGCAGCGCCCCAACGGCAGAAAGCTCGCCCTTCGCGGGCTTTTTGCTGCCACCGAGCGGATTAATGAACGGAGGTGTTCCATGTCCGAAAGAGAGTCCATCACCACTCTCCTCACCTTGCTCGATGCCCGCGAAGCACGCCTCGCCGCGGCCTGCAAAGAGATCGCCGACTGGGTCGACCATCAAGGCGGGCACCCCACCGCCCTGCGCATCCGCGACCGGCTGAACGATATCGAAAAAGATACCCCGCTGATTCGCAGCACCCTGTCATCGCTCAAACCGATCGACCGGCCGTTGCCACGTTTCAGGTAGGTCATCGATCCACGGTGCACGAAAAAGAACGCCCTTGGTCGTGAGAGGTCAATACCTTTACACGTCACCAAGGAGGCGTCTTATGGTCATTCATTTCAAAGTCGACGGGCACCTGGCCTGCGGGCACAAGGGCAACAACCTCTCCGCCAGCAGCGAACTCAATCGAGTGAAGTGCCGCAGTTGCCGCAATACTGACGCGTACAAGGATGCAGCGCAACGCAGCGCGGCGCGCGGCTCGCCATTCAAAGGATGCGCACACGGCGTCCGACTGGCGTTCCGAGTGGATCGAGCGGTTGACCGCGATGGCCGGACTTCAGCGTTTGCCTAGAGGATTTACTGGGCAAGCCTTCGTCTGAACAAAAAAAGGGCCGATTGAATCGGCCTTTTTTTTGCTGTTCGCTGAATGCCGTTACGATTCAGGCCCCGACATGGAATAACCCGGCTTACTTGTTTTATTTCACCTGGCAAACCCCACAGGATGTACGGCATGGCAGAAGAGCTCGAAGACTTCGCCGGGGGCATCAGCAACAAATACCAGTAACCTCTTGCCTTTTAAGGTCAACCACCAAGAAAGCGAACCAGAGGTGCCAGGAAGCTCACCTTTGCTAGAGCACTTACAAGGCGCACAAAGGCTTCTTCGCTGAGGATAAGCGCGGGTATGAAGAAAACGCTCGAGACCAGGAGTATCAAAGATGCACTCATCCAGTCAGCCGTAAAAATAGCCACAACCGCTACTACCAGCATCAGAATCCACAGCGAAAAAAACAGCCTCCTACCCAGCTTTTGATTTGGATATTTGCTGAACATGATTCGTTGGCTCCGGCAGCTTTCAATCACGGTAGTTCCTGAATGGACTGCTGTCGATACAGATCCGCCTAGGGCTTCTTCCTCTCTTGAATTTGATAGCCGCTATAACCGTAAGAACCCCATATGCTCGATGCAAAAATTCACCATTCACTGAACACGCTCATGGCCAAGTTGCTGGTGATGCATCACGAAATCGATGCTTTCAGCTATAAGTACGAAAGCCTACGCACGCGCCAAATGGGTAATTGGTGAGCTGAAAGTTTTGAATGTTCGAATCATGGCCCGGAAGGCTGGGCACAAGGTCCGTTCGAAACGGCTGATCGTGTCGGAAGGTGGCACTCCGAGATGGAGGCGATGTTACGGAGGAGCTTTGATGTGGCCCGCGATGCCGCTGGAGTTGAAAAGGTCGAGTTCCAAATGCGTGACCTGCGCACCTAGGCTGGCACTGACAAGGCGGAATCGAGTGGCGATATCATGCAGACCAAAGATCAATTTGGACATACCACCGTTGTGGTGACCGAGTAGTACATCCGGAATCGCGAGGGCAAGAAAGTGATGCCAACGAAGCGAATTGCGGACCGCTGTCAAAATTGCGACCCGGAAACAAACAAGGGTTTGCATCAGCTTTCGCTCGCAAACCCTTGATTTTAGATGGTGCCCGAAGCCGGAATCGAACCGGCACGCCCTTACGAGCGGGGGATTTTAAGTCCGGATCTTTATATAATAAAATCAATTACTTATGGATTTAATTTTTCCGCAGGAATAGGTTTCTGGCACCCTTGAGAGCCAATAAATTCGTAGCTGTTCAAAAAATTGCGGAACAGAATTCACGTTGTCGCGGCGTGTGTATCCAGGAAAAAACACTCCAGGAACGGCCTGCATCGACCAGAGTCTGGCACTCCTGAATGTCCCCTTCCGGCCAAAATCGGCATTTCGTGAGCGGCAGCTTTCGGCCAGAAGCGGACGCTCATGGATGAGCGCCCTTGAACGGACTAAGCCTCTCACAAACGAATTTTTCGACGCAAAACTGACGTCGAGGGTGAGCATTGGAAAAATATCGCTGATCTATGCAGGACAAAAACTTGAGGGCCGCGCTATTGCTACTTGACCATGCGATGATTGAAAGCCGTGAGGCATCGGAGTTAATAATGCCTCTGGCGGTGCGCCAAGCACGACCGTCACCGCCATGTTCCGATTATTTCTTCCTGTAGTACACCACTCAGATGGCATGAGGTGTAGTACGTCCTCGCTCGTAAATCTCGAAATTCGCAGGGACCGGTGACTATTAAACATATCGTGCGTTCCTTGACGGAAAGACAAGTAGATGCCAATTTAATTTAAAGGCGAGAGGTCAAGGAGTGACGCGTGAAGATCACAATCAACGTGTTCCTACTCAAAGAAGGGCGTTCCGCCCGGGACGCACTTTCCGATGAGGTTAACCTGCGGCCTATCGCTTTTTCATTGGGCGATGCTGAGTGCCTCTTTTACTATCAGAAAAACCCTTCTCATCCGAAATGGACACAACTGTTCGGCGCCATACCAGAGGTAGCTGGTCTGGACCTTACCGGCAGATCGCTCAAAGCCCTCCTCGTCCTGGCAGTCAATAACAGAGTCTTTTGCTTCACTTTTGGCCACGCTAGGCACCTAATCGATCAACTGGCAATTGAACGTTATTTTGGACTGCGCACGGCACTTAGCTTAACTGATCCACTACTGATTAAATCCGTAGAAAAGTCCAATATTGATCGCACACCGCTGCGCTCAAAAGCGCAGTCCTCTAGACTACTGTCGATATCGGAGTTCGATTTTAAGTTCGACTCCGAGATTCTGAAATCGCTAACCGGCTTCGTGGAGAACGATCAGGATGAAGGCGAGTATGTTAGCGGTTCTGACTCATTGGCGTTGCATTCCGATGTGAAGCTCGAAGACTTCCCAGAGATCGCACTTCGACTGCTGACGGCGTACGAAGACGAGAACTGCAAGGAAAAATACCCTTGGATGGACTTCATCGTCCCAGTACGCGACTCCACGCTGATGGACCAGTTAGATGGTCTTCTAGTCGATGCGATAAATATGGAGCAGTTCGACCGTGTTCGCGCGGCGTCGCCCGAGCTACTTGGCAATGACATTACCGGCTTTGGATATGTAAAACATAGCGCCCGATCTCGCAACGGCCCGGCGATTACATTTGATCTGGATCTGCGGCAGGCGCTACTCGCCAAGCACCTAATGCGAGGTGTCACCCGCCAAGCGCTAACGTCCGAGCGTATCTACCTTTACGGTGCAGATGAGCAACGAGTTGCTGCGTGGCCTCTGTATGCGTGCCTTGAGGCGGAGATCGAGCACGAGAAAAAGATCTATCTACTCAGCGAGGGTGATTGGTACCAGATTGATCGCGATTACACCGAGCAAGTGAACCGTTTCTTTGAAGCTGCAGTTCCTTGCAACCTGGTGTTTCCTCCGTATCGCGCCGACCATGAGGGCGCTTATCTTAGACGCATCGCAGACAATAAAAATTTTTATCTGCTGGATCAGAAGCTGGTGAGGTTGCCGGGTGCTGGTGGTCCATTCGAATTCTGTGACCTGCTCACGCCAGATCACCAAATCATCCACGTCAAGAAGTACTCTTCATCGAGTGTTCTGAGCCATCTCTTTTCTCAGGCATATGTGTCCGCTGAGGCTCTAATCAACACGCCCGAAGTCGTTAAGCAGGTGAATGGCTATCTGGCGGAGTTGGGTGATTTTCAGTTTACCTTCAACACTTCGACGCAACCGCGCAATAGAATCGTGTTCGCTATTATGCAAGCGAACGAAACATTGCACATGCCGTTTTTTTCGAAGGTTAACTTCCGCCAGTTTGCCCAGAGGCTCAGTGCAATGGGATACCAAGTTGAGGTTTGTAGAATCGGTAATTGACGTTAGCTGTGCTAAGGCTAACGTAGCTGATTTTGGGTCAGTCGACGGTGACGTTGCCTTCATCTTTCCGCCAGTCCACGGTGTAAAGCAGCTTCTCAGCGTTCAGATAAAGTACGGCACATGACTCGACAAGCGACTTTGCCGAAGTGGACTCTACGATTTCGCCATCGAGCGAAATGAAGCTTTGTTGGTTCAGAGACTGGTACACGCGAAGTATGTTTTCAATAGCTTTGTTTTCGACGTTTTTAAACAAAATTGAATCGTGAACCAAGAACGGAATGGTCGCGTGTCTTAGCAACGAGATGTCTAAAAGGATTAGGTTGGAGTAAGCCTTGCCTGTACCGGTATCCTTAGGTATTTCATAGCTGTATTTTTCTGGTTTAAGTTCAAGTTTTGGCGAAGCTCTCACCTCCCCATAGATAAAGCTAACCAACTTTTCGATGTCGGTGTTCAGGCTGCCTTCAATGCTTGATAATATGGCTGTCTTTTGCTCTTTAAGACTTTCCTTAAGGTCTTTAATTGTTTTCTTGAGCTCGGAAAATTTATCATACAGCTCGTTTTCCTTGGTGAGTTTAGAAAGATCAAGAGAGATATCAATTACCGAATCAACGATAAAGGCAGGATTGCCAGTGTTCTTTAACGCCTTCGCGATGGCTGCGTTACAGATGGAAATCTGGGCATCAACGACTTCTAATTGCTCAGATAGCTCTTGCTCTTTCTCTTTAATTTCTTTGCGAAGTATGCGAGTCAAGCCATTATGGAAAGACTCAATATTTTCTAGCTTTTCTAGATTAAGCGATGGAATGATTTGAAGCAGTGGATGAAAACTTCGTCTCGAGATATTTTTATTGTCCTCAAGGTTGGTTCTAACTCGTTCAAGCTCGCTCGAAATAGACATTTTTATTTCGAGCAATTTGTTTTTTTGAGCTTTTTGCTCTAGTACAGCTTCGTCAATCAATTCGTTGATGGAAATCGCCAAGCTGGAGATCTCATTCCTGATTTTATCTAAACGAACTTCATGATCCGCAATATCTTCAGTATTTTTCGTGTATTTCGTCTTTGTGATTTTAGGAATGATGCTTTGCTTCGCCGCCGCGTTGAGAGACTTCTGCTCAGCTAACAGATTGGCCTGTCGGATCGACATATCTTCCAGTGGGCCGAATCGCTGGAACACCTTAATCAACCATTCGATGCACTGAGATCCGCTTTCCTGGTTGAAGTTATGGAGCGGTCTCCTTACGTCTAGGTTTTCACGCCCCCAAACTCGTGTCACCAAAGAAACGACGGTTCGAAAACTAAGATCTTCAATACTGCTAGTGTAGTGGAGCCGCAAAAAATCCAGATAGTCTGGAGTACTAAGTTCGAGTTTTGAACCGTCGGGCTCATGAAGATATAGAAACGTCGGAGTACCAGTATTCCTTTCAAAGATATAGTCTTTATTCAGGCGCAGCTTAAATATGTAACTGTGATGACCCAGTATTTCGGAAACATCTTTGCTGTGGGTTATTAGTGTTTCACCGCCGTAAACGAAATCGATGATTTTAAGAAGTGTTGACTTGCCAATCGAGTTGGAATTGGCGCGATCGCCCACGACAATGTTTAGTTTCTCCTTAAAAGTGATGCGTTTTTCAGTGAACCACTCGCACTCTATGTAAATCAGCATCTTGAAACTATCCCTGTCGTGAGATTTATCTGAAGAGCATTGCTAAGGTATAGGATTTCAATGGCATAAAGAAATAGTTCGATGGAGTCTAAGCTTGAAGCCGTTTTTTTGTACAATTCCCCGAGCGATATTGGATACTCGACGGCAGCGTGCACTTTTTCTGCATAGCCCAGAGATGATTCTGCGAACGGTATAAATTTATTTGGCGTAATCATTCAAAAATCTCGCAGTTTTGAATAAAAAATGACGCGATGATTTCCGAGGCTTCACTCGAATCAGAGCCAGAACGATGACGAATCCAATCTACGATATTCTTGAATATTACTTGTTGGTTCTGTGTTTGCTTCTTTTGCAGGAGGTAGTAAGTTTTTACTTGAAGAGAAATCATGATCGATGAGTCCGGGGACTCTGCTTCCACGAGCTGTAGTTTCTTACGTACGAAGGAAAAATAATTACTGACATTTTCCTTGATACGGTTTTTCGTCAGCCGGGTCATGGTGCCGTTTATCTTCGAGCTGAGTGCTTTTGGCTCGAGACTCAGCTCGACATCCTCATCAGAGACGTGTTCGAGCGCATCAATGATTTTCGCGATTTCGTTCTCAATGGCGTATTCATCCATGAGCTTGGATTGGCGATTACGCTCCATGATGGATTGCTTTAAAGCGACCATCTCCCTGTAGCCATCAACTGTCCTTGGGTTGTCGAACTCAGTATGACAAAGAATACAAAGGGCGATGAGATTGTCTGGGTGATCCACGTTTTGGTGGAGCCTGAACTCATCTTTTAGAAGCTCTAACTCTACAGGCTTTGGATTCAGTGGGTAGATATGTGCAAGTTCATATTTTTTATTCGATGTCTTGGCTTTCTCGTACATCAAGGGCTTTCGACATTTAGGACATTTGGCCGAAACCTCGCCCACCAACATAATGTTGATGTTCTCGGAGAAACTCTTGCGTTTGTTCGTGGGCATGCCCTGATCCTTGAGAGCGAAGCGAGCAAAAGAAGCTAGAGCTGATGATAGCGGAATGAGATCGCTGCACAAAGCTTCTGACTCGTGACAAGACCGTTATCTGCTGCCCTAAATGCTTCAGGAACGGCACTGGCCTGGTGCGCGTGGTTATAGGCCAGCTTTTAGCGAAGGTAAAACTGGCTCAATCGGCATGATAGCTGGATGATATTTGTGGAGCACCCAGATCCAGGAATGTCTGCTTTTGGCCGTAAGCAGGCGTTGCGCATGTCCGCTTATGGCCGATAGCTGCCGCTCACTAACGGAGGCCTTCGGCCAATAACAGCCGCTCTTGGCCAGAGACAGCAGCTTGAAGGAGTCTACGAATCTATGGTCGACTCAGGCTACGATGCTGAGTACTTACGCCAATTATCGGACGCATCCTGTGATCCCGTTGCGAACCCTGAAGCGCAAATCCAATGCTAGGCCAAGCTGCTCCAGAGCAATTAAATACTA
>Ga0207713_1000633_pt1 | contig 34219 bp, 36 predicted proteins | sample KBSS64metaG_FD_184404 | JGI IMG/M metagenome (GOLD analysis project Ga0207713, IMG submission 184404) | Switchgrass rhizosphere microbial communities from Kellogg Biological Station, Michigan, USA - KBS S6-4 metaG (SPAdes) (version 2) | ecosystem: Host-associated > Plants > Roots > Rhizosphere >... | reverse complement strand
AGCGCACCGCCGTACAGTGACCAACCGTTGCTCACCCCCCAGGAAAACTCGCCGGTGCCGAACAGCGGCCCGCGCGCATGGTGCCCGAAGTCGGAAGGCTTGCCCGCCGCCAGCTTGAAGCGCACCGAGCCTGGGCGCGTCAGGTACGGGATACTGGCGGTGTTCATCACAAACTCCTGCACGCCGCCATCCTGCTCTTCCACGCGCACGTTCAGCTCGCCGCTAACCGCATCGTTGATGTCCTGGATACGGAACGGCCCGGCCGCCACAGTGGTCTCGTACAGCACCCGCCCCTGCTGGCTGACGGTCACTTTGGCATTGGTCCTGGCCACGCCGGAGACTTCCGGCGCGTAACCGCGCAGGTTGGGCGGCAGCATGTTGTCGTCCGAGACCAGGCTGGCCCCGGTGAAACGGAAGCTGTCGAACATGCCGGAGTCAAGGTAGCTTTCTCCCAGCGTCATTTTCGAACGCAGCGACGGCACTGCCCGGTAGGCATAGTAGCGGCCCCAGTCCAGCTGTTTGCTGGTCGATAAGCCCGCTCCGGTCTGGTGATCCAGGTTGGCCTGCCAGTCGGCGCGCAGTCGCCAGGCACCCAGGTTGGCGCCGGCGATGCCGTTGCCGCTCAGCGAGTAGCCGTTGGTTCCGCTACGCTGGTTCTTTTGCGTCCGGGCATTGAGGTTGTAATCGAACAGCAGCCCAGGGATGCCCTCATCCCAGCGCGACGGCGGATCCCAGTTCTCGTCGGTATACTCGAGGAACGCCTGCGGAATGCTCAGGTAGAGAGAAGAAGTGGAAAGATCCCCTTTTACCGACATGCCCGCCACGCTGCCCTCATCCAGGCACTCCCCCTGATGCCACCAGGTGAGGCCCTTCATTGCGCTCTCTTTGAGGCCCAGTTGTTCGACCAGGGCCTTATTGATACAGGCACGGCTGCCGTTCGGATCATTTTCCGGCACGTAGAACTGAATCGGCTTCTCCGGCAGCTCATTCCTATTAATGTGCACCACCATGCCGTAAGCGCCCGGCATGATGTATCCCCCGCGCGCAAACTGGCTCAGGTCAATATTTTTCCGATCATTAACGTCCAGCACGTCGGTGTTGAATTGGATCTCTTCGGCAGCGAACACCACTGTCGACGGCGTCCCCAGCGCCAGAGAAATACACAGCCCCAGCGTCTGAAGGCGCACCCATTTCCCAGAAAGCGACACTCTCATACCTTTCAACCTTTAATCGTTATTCGCCCTGTCCCGCCGATATTGGCGTCGCTTTATTCCCTTCAGAAATAATCAAGTTTGAAGCGGATAGAAGAAAAATAATCTCCGGCTTTCAGTGCATGCTGGTTAGCGACCAGCCTGAGGTTATAATTCAGCCTCATATTTCCCGAAAAAATATCTTCCCGCGGCAAAGGGCGACCCGGCAACGCAATATTCCCGAGCTCATCAGTAATTTGCAGAGCGATGCCAGAGGCTTCGCCACGAACACCAAATAAGTCACCTTCCGCATCACCATCAAAGGTCACCTGGAATTGCGTCCAACTCGGTTTTTTACCCTGCTGACGTTCAAGCTCACAATTAACCAATTCGATAGAAAAAGGTTTTCTTCGCCCTTGTCCGTCGCGCGTAATATCGGCCAGTGGCACCACATCCATATCGATAGACTGATCGCGACTCTCAATGGCGATGGCACAGGCCGTATCAATAATGGCTCCTTGCATATTTACCACCCCCCAACCAAAATAGGTATTCCCTGCCATAGCGGGCATCAAGCTGGTTATAAATATGCAAGTAAACACTATGATACGCATTTATATCTCCCTCATTCCTCGCGCTGTTTAAGTTGGCATGCAGGCTTTGCCCGCATGCCAAATCGCACTAATAAATAATCGTTAAAACAATTACTGGTAGGCTAAGGTGAAGTCAGCAACGGCGGTGAAATCGCCAGGAACGACTGTTGATGATGCGCCATCCCCCTGCAGATAAGCAGCAAAGCGCAGCGCGGTATTGCCTTCGTTAACGCCAGTCAGCGGGCTGGATTTACCAAGCTCGACGATTTTACCGCCGGCGTCAGTAATAGCGACGCTGGCGCCAGAGGCTTGGCCGGAAATGCTCAGCATGCCTTTCTGAGTGGCTGATTCAATGCCGGTAAAGGTCACGGAAACATTATTTTTACCATTTTCAACCTCACAGTGTTCCAGATCGATAGTGAATGCTTTTGGTGTGGACTTACCACCTTTCTTCAACAAAGAATTAGAAACCTGGCCCAGCTCCACGGTCTGATCTACCGACTCAGGAGAAATTGAACAAGGTGCATCAATAATCGCCCCAGTAAATTTTACAGCCCCCTGCCCCTGATTCGCAGCCTGTGCCACCATAGAAGACAGACCCAGAGTTACAACGGTGGCTAACATGATTTTGTTCAGTTTCATTCTTTAGTTATTCCTTGATGATATTTAAATAAACATGCGAATAAACACGGTGTATCCGTATGTGTATGTCGGCCCTCTTCCTTTCTCAGGAAGCCTGTAAAGACTAATGAGAGCTGATGCCCCGCCTCCCTACCGACGAGACAAAGATTAAACATTAAAACCAAAAAAAGGTATTTGTATTAAAAATTATCAAAAAAATAGAATTTAAAACTACAAAACAAACAAAAACAGAAAAAAACAAAAAAATAACAAAAATAAACAACGTTATTTAAACTAATCCACTTAGTTTGAATACACCGTATATTTTCTGTCGGTTGACTAACCATCATAACAACGTTAAAACCCATCAGAAAAAACTGAAAGAGAGATAAAATGTTTTATATAATAAATGACTGGATTAGATTCACACCTGACTCAAAACAGCTATCTTCGTTGAAAGATGAAGAGATAGAAATTTCCTTATCAAATCAGTCCGCCAGATTGCTGATGGAGTTCATTCAGCATGGTGATGCGGTTTTAAGTAGGGAACATTTGTTAAAAAACGTTTGGGAGAATTTTGGCCTAACGCCGTCTAATAATAATCTTTACTCTGCCACCAGCGAGTTGAGACGGGCATTCATTAGTTTAGGAGAAAACGAAAAGCTGATCGTTACCATCCATAAGGTCGGGTTTCAATTGGCAACTAACGTGACCTTAATAGAGAGTGACTTTATTGAAAGCGAAGGAGTTGAACAAAAAAAAGAAACTAAAAACAAGGCTATTAACAATAGTAGGGTTTATTTTATTTTTACAGTCTTGCTTTTGTCTTTAAGTGCAATGTCGTTAACTTATTTCAAATGGGATAAAAAAATAAAAATGAAGGAATACACCGCACCTGTAATAGAGAAAGTTGGGAAGTGCAACGTATACGCCTTAGGGAACTTAATAAAAACAACAAAAGAGCAAGTTTTGGAAAATATATCGATACATACTGATATTATAGACTCTTGCAAATCGCAACGCTATGATATCTTTTATGCCGTAAATGAAAACATGAGTAACTACATACTAATTGGACATTGCGAGGTCAACAAAAATAATAATCATGAAAATTGTGTGACAACGAGAGTGATTAAATGATTAGAAATGCAAAGATAATCATCGCCATTTCTTTTATGGTGATTTCACTTGGCTTAATACTTACCTACTATAAAACGAAAAGGGAATTAGTAGGTTCTTGTCATTTCTATTTGCACGAAACAAAAACATTAACCAAAGAAACCATCAGATTGAGCGTTAATTACTTCTTATACAGTGACAACACTGGATTTAAAACCGAAATAGGCAGCTTTATTTCCCATGATAAAAGATACACTATAGACAGAGATATTATATTTACCTACTCCGACATGGATCATGATGGCGTTTATACGGTTTCCGTTTCAAAGGAAAATAGAAGGAGGAACGACAACAGCCCACGGGGATTAGTTTCATCCAGTTCTAAGTCAAAAAACAAAAACTATATAAGCTTTAATAAAATAGGAAATGATGTGTACTATATACAAGAAAGATCTCTTCCTTATGTTATATGCGGAAAAAAAGCCGGTCTATTAAACTAATTTTTCACATTACATATTAGCCGGGTTGTGCCCGGCTAATACTCACTTTTCATTTCCATTTCGACCTCACGCCACTCCCCTACGACCAGCCGCTCATCGGCACCCAGGGGACGATGGCCTTCTTCTTCGGTTCGTTCCAGTTGCGCATGGCGCCCCCCTTTGCAAAAGCAAAGCGGCCAACTAAGAGGCGTTTGTTTACCTTCCTTACGCTTTGGTGATCTTATTCTCACAGCGTGGCGTTTTTTCGAGAATTTTTTCAATGACGGGTGGTGAACGCGGAGATATAACTTATTAATTGGCGATAGTTTTATCGGAATAATCGCGGGCCGGCATTTCATAAAAACAAGGCCAGAGAGGACAATGTTAAAATAGTGACAACCCAAACGGCCACTACAACAAAACCTGAAGCCCATGTTTGCGTACGACCGAAAGCAGCTTGAGCGACACGCCGCCCGGCCGTTTCACCCCCGTTTCCCATTTCTGTACGGTCGACACGCTGGTATTCAGATAACGGGCAAAAACCGGTTGGCTTAAACGTAACTGCTCACGCAAGGCTTTGATCTCTTGAGGTTGCAATATCTCGACCGGAGCAAGGCAAGACTCATTAAAGCTACGTAGGGTTTCCAGAGAAATGGCGCCAGTACGATGCAATCCTTCAGCGGCGCTGTGAATTGCCTCAAAGGCCGGGCTCCGAAACGTTTTTTCCTGCTTCATGGCAAATCTCCATCCATTCTTTTTTCACAACCAGGGACTCGACCAGGTCGTCGCTCAACGCGCCAAATTGCATCGCTAGCTTGCGAAAAGCTTGCAATTCCGCCCCAGTGATATTGGCGCCTGCTTGGAAAACAAAAAAACAAACACCCAGTGCCGGCCATTTTTCGCTAATACCAATGCCCGGTCGCGATTATGATTAAGACGTTTTTTTAAATACACCACCGCCTAAATCCGCAGCCAAACCGCGTTGCACATCTTTTACTGCCCGACACAACGCCTTATCGGTGATGCCGTGAGCCCGAGCTTTCCTGCTAAACCAACAAGTTTTAAATGTACGCATTGCGACGGGCTTCCTGTAAAAACATAGCACTGAGTGAAATACTTTTCCAGAGCATTCCTCCCCACCAGCATCACTTCAAACGTTGATGATGACCACCATGAGAAACCCGGTTTGCATGATGACGCGCATAATGACGTCTTCCTGTGCAACGCTGAGGACATCATTGCGAACGCACACACAACAACATGTTTTACAGGCATAAAAAAAGACGCCCTCAGGCGTCTTTTTATCACTCTCACTGAAGCCTGCGGCTATCAGTTCACTTTAACCGGCATGCCAGAGCGGGCTTTGATCGCCGCGTCCACTTCGCTCTGGTTAACCGCGGTGTCCATCAGCACTTTGCCGACCGGGGCAGAAAGGGTCAGCGGGACCGGATCCTTGGACTGCAGCTGCTCTTCGTTAGCCGACAGCGGGTTGTGCACTTCCAGGTAACGCGAACCGTCCGGCTCCACGCTGGCCTTCACCGGCTCGTTGATGAACTGCACGCGGGTACCGACCGGCACGTTGTCGAACAGGAATTTGATGTCGTCGGCGCGCAGGCGCACGCAGCCGTGGCTCACGCGCAGGCCGATGCCGAAGTTGGCGTTGGTGCCGTGGATGGCGTACAGGCGGCCGACGTACAGCGCATACAGGCCCATCGGGTTGTCCGGGCCGGCCGGGAACACCGCCGGCAGGATCTCGCCGTCGGCGGCGTATTCTGCGCGCATCTTGGCGGTTGGCGTCCAGGTTGGGCCGTCTTTCTTGCGCTGCACCGTGGTGGTCCAGTTCAGCGGGGTATCTTTACCCAGTTGGCCGATGCCGATTGGCAGCACGATAACGGTGTTGGTGCCTTTCGGGTAATAGTACAGACGCATCTCGGCGCTGTTGATGATGATGCCTTCACGCGGCGCGTCCGGCAGGATCAGCTGCTGCGGGATGGTCAGGGTGCTGCCGGCCTTCGGCAGGAAAGGATCCACCCCCGGGTTGGCTTCCAGCATGTTGCTCAGGCCCATCTGGTATTGAGCGGCGAAGCTCTCCAGCGGCAGCTTGCTGTCTTCCGGCACGGTGATCTGGATGTTTTCCCCCACCAGACGGCTGTCTTTAGGCGGCAGAGGGTATACAACGGCGAAGGCAGCCTGGCTGAATGCAACCAGTGCCGTAAACAGGGTTAATAACGCGCGAATGCTCATTTTCATCTTCGTGTTGGTGGAGGCCACTGGCAGTTATGGGTATAGGTTTCTGCGGCCATGAATGACCGGATGCGCATTATATGTGCACATCGGCAAAAGTGTGAACCATTACCGAAACAATATCGCAATTTTTTGTAACCTGAGGCGATACCAAGACGAAATAATGTGAAAAACGCCGCTAACCGGCGGCGGCCAGCGGCTCTGCGCGGCGGATCGGGATCAGGTATTCGCAGCGGATCGCCGCGCCGCCAAATGGGCAGCTTCCCCCCTGCGCCGGGTAGAAACGCTCGATATCCTGCCCCGGGCGCCGAATGGCGTTCATCTGCGGCATTGCGGTGTCGTACAGCCGGGCGATAAAGTCTTGCAGCCCTTCGGCCTGCCCCTGGTAGGCGAAGCTGGCGTAGTCGCCCTGTTCGATGAGCACCCGCTCCCCTTCCGCGCCTTCGTCCGGCAGCGCGACGGTATAGGCCATGCGCTGGCTGCCGCTGCGCTGGCGATCGGCCTCCAGGCTGGTAAGGCCGTAGACCACCGCCGGCGGCGTCTGCGGTCGCTGCATCTGGCGCCAGGCGTGGCGGCGCAGCTCGCATTTCGAGTGCGGCAGCTGCCCCAGCGTGCAGCTGCGGCGCTGGGTGTGGCCGACCAGCCGCATCGCCGGCAGCGTGATGATATCGCCCGGCGGCAGCGGCTCGCCCGTCAGGCGCAGCGGCGGCTGCAGGCCATAGCTTGACCAGTCCTGGCTGCGGCGATAGACCGCCGGCGGCAGGCCGAACTGCTTGCGGAAACCGCGGGTAAAGGTCTGCTGCGAATCGAACTGGTAAGTATCGGCGATGCAGGCCACGCTGGTGCTGGTCAACCGCAGCTCGCGCGCGGCGGCGGTCAGCCTTCTGCGCCGGGCGTAGGTACCGAGAATATGTCCGGTCTGCTGTTTGAACATGCGCTGCAGGTGCCACTTGGAATAGCCGGATTTGGCGGCGATATCGTCCAGCGTTAACGGCTGATCCAGGCTCTGCTCGATCCAGGCCAGCAGTTGCGCAATTACCTGTTGCTGATGCATCGGCATCTCCTCATTCGCTCAGTAAAGTGACGGCCAGCAGCCGTGCCCGCGCCTCATCGGCGGCGACCAGCACCGGGTAGCCCCAGAATTTGGCGGCGTATTCGGCAAAGGTTTCGGCCGCCGCGCATTGTGCTGCGTCCGGCTCGAGCATGATCATGCCCTTCACCCACAGCTTCAGCGCCTCGCGGTTATCGCGCTTCCACAGCGCCACCTGAGTGTGCTGGTCGCGGTCGGGCTCTTCCCCAGCGTCCCCCACGCGGCGATCGGATAAAATGACGAAGGGTTCGGCGCGCGCCAGCATCGCGCTGAACGCGGCCAGTTCGGCCTGGGTATCGCGCCCGTTCTGACGCATCCACACCAGCGGAAAGTTAGCGGAATCTAGAGACATTATAGGCATCCTTGAAAAGGCACTTGGCACAGACGCTTACTTTATCGGCGGCGGCGCTAGACCGCATTGCGTAATCAGGACATAATATTTTTCAATTACGCCAAAGTGAGAATAATTCTCATGACAGTACACATCACCCGCCCGCGCTTTGATATCGACCAGGTGCCGCGCGCCATCTTCGCAGTGCAAAGTTCGACTATTGATGAAGACTGGGAAGTGGCCCCGCATCGCCATCGCAAGGCGCAGCTGATCTACACCGTGCGCGGCATGATCCGCTGCGAAGTGGAGAACGGCCTGTGGCTGGTGCCGCCGCAGTGCGCGCTGTGGATGCCCGGCAGCGTACTGCACAATGCGCAGGGGGCCGGCTCGACCGAAGCCTATTGCCTGTTTGTCGATCCCCTGGCCGCCGCTCACCTGCCGCAGAGCTGCTGCACGCTGTCGGTATCGCCGCTGCTGCGCGAACTGCTGCTGCAGGCCAGTACCTTCGATCCCTTCTACGACGAACAGGGGCCGGAGGGGCGGCTGACGGCGGTGCTGCTGGATCAGCTGGCGGCCGCGCCGATAGAAAACCTGCACCTGCCGGTGTCCGACGATGCGCGCATCCGCCAGCTGGTGGAGCGCATGCTGCAAAGCCCGGCGGACAAATCGACCCTCAGCCAGTGGGCGCAGCGCATCGGCATGAGCGAGCGCTCGCTCAGCCGTACGCTGCAGCAACAAATGGGGATGAGCTTCGGCCACTGGCGGCGCCAGCTGCACGTGATGCTGGCGCTGCAGCGGTTAACTCAGGGGGAAAGCGTGCAGCGGATCGCGCTGGATCTGGGTTACGAGAGCGCCAGCGGCTTCGTCACCATGTTCAGGAAAGCGGTGGGCAAACCCCCGGCGCGCTACCTGGCGGAGAGAAACGCCTCTGGCCCAACGGCCGGCGGCATTATCACCATGTAAAAAAAGCCGGCTTTCGCCGGCTTGAGTGACGCATCAGAAGTCGTAGAACACCGTGACCCAGGTGGAGTCCGGCTCTTTGTCGCTGCTGTTGGCCAGCGTGCGTTCGACGTACACCGACAGCCCGTAACCGATGGTGGTGCCCGCGCCGAGGTAAACGTGGTTGGCGTGGTATTCCTCGTCGCCCTTCAACTGCAGCGAATCCGCCGCCACGTAAGGCTGGATAGACTTCAGGAACGGCTTGTCGATGTTGAAGGTATAGCCGACAAATCCCTCCACCCCGTAGCCGTCGCCGGCGAAGAAGTGCGACAGCGTGCGTTCACGGGTGCTCGGCACGTAGTCTTTGTAATAGCTGGCGGTGCCGACGATATACCAGTTGTTCGGCTGCCAGGTCAGCGCAGTGCCGGACAGTTGCTGGTGGTAGTCTTTCTCGTTATACAGATTGTCTTTAATCTTCGCGTCGGTGTAGCTGTAGGCGGCGCTGAAGGTTAATTCTTTCGTCACCTTATAATCGAAGCCCAACCCGCCGCCGCCCTTGCGGCGATAGCTGAGATTATCGGCGGTATGCAGATCGTCTTCCGGCAATAAATAGTTGGCGTATAAGGTAACCGGGCCGAAATCGTTGGTGTATTTAATGCTGTTCTTCGGTTTATTGCCGCCGTCGTAGTCGCCGGAAATACCGATGCCGGTGCCGCCCGCATGGCCGTCGTTATCCCAGACGTCGCTTTTAATGCCCACCACGGAATAATAAATGCCGTACTGATGGCCATAGGTTAAGGTGCCGTAGCGGTCATCTTTAAAGCCGGCGTAGAGTTGGCGCTGGCGATCGCGCTGGCCGTCTTCGTTATAGTGGCCGTCCCAGCTCAGCGCGTGCGCCAGATCGACGCCCCACTCGTAGTAGCCGATAATTGAGGTGTCCTGCGTCAGCGCATAGTCGCCGCTGAAGCGGAAACGGGTGCCGCCGTCGTGGCCGTTTTTGTAATAGCCCGGCTCCGGGCCGTTATTGAAGATCCACTCGGGGCGAATGCTGCCGCCCACCTTTAAACTGAGCGGCGCCAACAACACATTGCTCTGCGGGTTTTTATCTAAAATGGTGATCTCAGCCTGCGCGCCGCCGGATAACGCCGACAGCACGACGCCGCCAATGAATATTGGCGTTCTTATGTTTCTCATTATTACCCCTGCCCGAAAAAGTTATTTTTATTAATACGGTGGTCTTAAGCCACGGATAAACAATTACCCGATGTGTGCAAATGGCGCAAGAGTTAAAATTTCATGTCATAACCTGTCGTTATCTGAAACGGGATTGATTTTCGCCACAAAGGTATTTAATTGTAACCCAGAGAAATAAAATGTAATTTATCGAGCATTTAATAAACCAATTCGCTCTTTTTAATCGGAAAAATACCCGAACTGTTACCCGCGTTTTTTCATAGTTAATAACAAATAAATATTATTACTCAGGGTAAATCATCACGCATTGATATTATTTATAGCGGTAATAACGGAGCGCGGCAACGCGCTCCGGAAGGGAAATTACTGCGCCAGCCAGCCGCCGTCCATGTTCCAGGCCGCGCCGCGCACCTGCACCGCCGCCTCGCTGCACAGAAACAGCGCCAGTTCGCCAAGCTGCTGCGGGGTCACGAACTCCTGCGAAGGCTGCTTCTCCGCCAGCAGATCGTTACGCGCCTGCAGCGGTTCCACCCCGGCGGCGATGCGCTGGTCGATTTGCTGCTGCACCAGCGGCGTCAGCACCCAGCCGGGGCAGATGGCGTTGCAGGTGATCGGCGTGCGCGCGGTTTCCAGCGCCAGGGTTTTGGTCAGCCCCACCACGCCGTGCTTGGCCGCCACATAGGCCGATTTGTCCTTCGAGGCCACCAGCCCGTGCACCGAGGCCAGGTTGATGATGCGCCCCCAGTTGCGCCGGCGCATGCCCGGCAGCGCCAGCCGGCTGGTGTGGAACACCGACGACAGGTTGATGGCGATAATGGCGTTCCATTTGTCGACCGGGAACTGGTCCACCGGCGCCACATGCTGAATGCCGGCGTTATTCACCAGAATGTCCACCCCGCCGAACTCCCGTTCGGCATAGCGCATCATGTCGGCGATCTGTTCGGGATCGCTGAGATCGGCGCCGTGATAGCCGGGCTGCGCGCCCAGCCGGGCGATCTGTTCCCGCGCCTGCTCCACGTCGCCGAAGCCGTTGAGGATCACGCGCGCGCCGGCGGCGGCCAGGCTGGCCGCCAGCCCGAGGCCGATGCCGCTGGTCGAGCCGGTCACCAGCGCGGTTTTGCCTTGTAAACTCATGGTATCGCTCCTTTAAACAATGCCGGTCAGGTAGAACACGCCGATAACGAACAGCACCGCGGCGCTCTTGATCAGGGTGATGGCGAAGATGCCGCCATAGGCCTGCCGGTGGCTGAGGCCGGTGATCGCCAACAGGGTGATCACCGCGCCGTTGTGCGGCAGGGTATCCATGCCGCCGCTGGCCATCGCGGCCACCCGGTGCAGCACCTCCAGCGGAATTTGCGCCGCATGGGCCGCGGCGATGAAGCTGTCGGACATCGCCGCCAGCGCGATGCTCATGCCGCCGGAGGCCGAGCCGGTGATGCCGGCCAGCAGGGTAACGCTGACGGCCTCGTTCAGCAGCGGATTGGGAATGGCCGCCAGCGCGTGCGACAGCGCCATAAAGCCCGGCAGCGCGGCGATCACCGCGCCGAAGCCGTATTCCGAGGCGGTGTTCATCGCCGCCAGAATCGCCCCGCTGACCGCGGTTTTGCTGCCTTCCGCCAGCCGCCCGCGAATATTGCGGAAGCCGAAAACCACCACCAGCAGAATACCCGACACCAGCGCCGCCTCCACCGCCCAGATGGCGGTGATCTTGCCGACTTCGGTGACGATGGGCTTGGCCAGCCCCGGCAGCAGCAGCTGGTGGCTGGCGCCATACCACTGCGGGATCCAGTGAGTGAAACCGAGGTTGAGCAGCCCGACCAGGATCAACGGCATAATGGCGATCAGCGGATTGGGCAGGTTGATGTTGTCCGGGGTTTCCGGTTCGTTCTGCAGCTCGGTGCCGTAGCCCTCGCCGCTCAGCTGCGCCTTGCGCCGCTGGCGTTCAAGATACAGCAGCCCGACCGCGATGATGAACAGCGAGCCGATCAGCCCCAGCCAGGGCGCGGCCCAGGCGTTGGTGCCGAAGAAGCTGGTCGGGATGATGTTCTGGATCTGCGGCGTGCCGGGCAAGGCATCCATGGTGAAGGAGAACGCACCGAGCGCCACCGTCGCCGGGATCAGCCGCTTGGGAATGCCGCTCTGGCGGAACAGCTCGGCGGCGAACGGATACACCGCGAACGCCACCACGAACAACGATACTCCGCCGTAGGTCAGCAGCGCGCACACCAGCACGATCACCGGGATGGCATGGCGGCGGCCGAGGATGTTGATCGCCGCCGCGACGATCGAGCGGGAAAAACCGGACAGCTCAATCAGCTTGCCGAACACCGCCCCCAGCAGGAACACCGGGAAGTAGAGTTTGACGAAGCCGACCATTTTTTCCATAAACAGCCCGGTGAAGGTCGGCGCCACCGCGCCGGGGTCGGTCAACAGCACCGCGCCCAGCGCGGCGATCGGGGCGAACAAAATCACGCTGTAGCCGCGGTAGGCGGCCAGCATCAGTAATCCCAGTGCTGCCAGGGCAATCAAAACGCTCATCGGTCACCTCAGTCTCATTGTTATTGTCAGGTACGGAGTGAGAAATTAAGGTTTCAGGGCAAAGCGCAGCTGGTGCACTCGCCTCTGTTGGATGCGCTCCCTGCGCGCTTCATCCCAGCGATAAAACCCCTGGCCGCTGCGCAGCCCGGTATCGCCCTGCTGCAGGCGCTGCGCCACCAGCGCCATCATGCCGCTATCGGTCGCCAGCTCCGGCAGCAGGTGGCGGGCGATATCCGCCACCGTTTCCAGCCCGGTCATGTCGGCGGCCTCCAGCGGGCCGACCATCGCATAGCGCCGCCCCAGCGAGGCGCGCATCACCTGATCCACCACCTCGGCGCTGGCGATGCCGCTGTGTACGATGTGCAGCGCCTCGCGCAGCACCGCAAACTGCAGCCGGTTGCCGACAAAACCCGGCGCGGCGCGATCCAGCACTACCGCCTCCAGCGCCATGCCGCTCAGCAGCGCCTGCACCGCCGCCAGATGACGCGGCTCGGTGGCGCTGCCGGGCACGAGCTCCACCAGCGGGATCAGGTGCGGCGGGTTCCAGAAATGGGCGATCAGCAGCCGCTGCGGATGGGTCATGCGCACCGCCAGCTCGTCCGGCGGCAGGCCGCTGGTGTTGCTGGCGATCACCGCGTCGTCGGCGATCAGCCCCTCCAACTGCTCGTACAGCGCGTGCTTCAGCTCGAGCCGCTCGGGGATCGCTTCGATCAGCAGCCGGGCGCGCGCCACGTCGTTCAGTTGGCCGCTCACGCTCAGCCGCGCCAGCACGGCGTCACGATCGGCGGCGGCGAACTGCCCCACCGCGCTCAGCTCCGCCAGAATGCCGCCCGCTACCGCCGGCGCTTCCGCCAGCCGCTGCGGATCCGGGTCATACAGCAGCACCGCGTGGCCGTGGCGGGCAAAGTGGCTGGCAATGCCAACCCCCATCAGCCCGGCGCCCAGCACCACATACTCAGGTGAACGCATCATGATCTCCTCGGGTTATCCAACGCGCTCAACCGCCAGCGCCACGCCCTGCCCGCCGCCGATGCACAGCATCGCCAGCCCCTTGTTCACTTCACGGCGCTGCATCTCGTGCAGCAGCGTGACCAGAATGCGGCAGCCGGAAGCGCCGATCGGGTGGCCCAACGCTATCGCCCCGCCGTTGACGTTAACCCGCTCCGCATCCCAGCCCAGTTCCTTACCCACCGCCAGCGCCTGCGCGGCGAAGGCTTCATTGGCTTCGATCAGATCGACCTCGCCCAGCGACCAGCCGGCCTTCTCCAGACAGCGGCGCGCAGCGGGCACCGGGCCGATGCCCATGAACGCCGGATCGACGCCCGCGGCGGCATAGCCGGCAATGCGCGCCAGCACCGGCAGCCGCAGCTCGGCGGCCTTTTCGGCGCTCATCAACAGCACCGCCGCCGCGCCGTCGTTCAGCGATGACGCATTGCCGGCGGTCACCGTCCCCTCTTGGCGAAACGCCGGGCGCAGCCGCGCCAGCCCTTCCAGGCTGGTGTCGCCGCGCGGCTGTTCGTCGCGCTCGACGCGCAGCGCTTCGCCCTTCGGCTTCGGCACCGTGACCGGGGTTATTTCCTGCGCAAAGCGCCCGGCCTGCTGCGCCGCCTGGGCCTTCTGCTGCGAAGCCAGCGCAAACCCGTCCTGCTCTTCGCGGCTGATGGCGTATTTCTCCGCCAGGTTCTCGGCGGTGATGCCCATGTGGTAATCGTTGAAGGCGTCCCACAGGCCGTCGTGGATCACGCTGTCGACCAGCTGGGCGTGGCCGAGCCGCAGACCGGCGCGCGCGCCGTTCATCAGGTAGGGCGACTGGCTCATGCTCTCCTGGCCGCCGGCGATGACGGCTTCGGCGTCGCCGCAGCGGATGGCCTGCACCGCCAACTGGACAGCCTTCAGGCCCGAGCCGCACACCTTGTTGACGGTCAGCGCCGGCACCGCATCGGGCAGCCCGGCGTTCAACGCCGTCTGCCGCGCCGGGTTCTGGCCGCAGCCGGCGGTCAGCACCTGGCCGAGGATCACTTCATCCACCTGCTGCGGCGGCACGCCGCTGCGTTCCAGCAGCGCTTTCACCACCACGGTGCCGAGTTCCACCGCCGTCAGCGGCGCCAGCGCGCCGTGAAAGCCGCCCACCGGGGTGCGGGTGGCGGCCACAATAACCACTTCACGTTGTTGCACATTCACCTCCAGTTCTAGAAACGCATTTCAGACACCGTCGGCGGCACAATCAGCCGGCCGGCGGTTTTGGCGACGATCTCTTCCACGCTGACACCGGGCGCGCGCTCGCGCAGCACGAAGGCGCCGTCCTCGATTTCCAGATAGGCCAAATCGGTCAATACCTTGCGGATGCAGCCGGCGCCGGTCAGCGGCAGCGTGCAGCGCGGCAGCAGCTTGGATTCGCCGCCCCTGGAGGCGTGGGTCATCACCACGATGATGTTCTCCGCCCCCGCCACCAGATCCATCGCGCCGCCCATGCCCTTGACCATCTTGCCGGGGATCATCCACGAGGCGATGTTGCCCTCGACGTCCACTTCAAACGCCCCCAGCACGGTAAGATCGACGTGGCCGCCGCGGATCATGGCGAACGACTGCGCCGAATCGAAGATCGACGCGCCGATGCGCGCGGTCACGGTCTGTTTGCCGGCGTTGATCATGTCGGCGTCCAGCTGTTGTTCGGTCGGGAACTCGCCCATCCCCAGCAGGCCGTTTTCCGACTGCAGCATCACGTCCATGCCCGGCGGCACGTAGTTGGCCACCAGCGTCGGGATGCCGATGCCCAGGTTGACGTAGTAACCGTCCTGCAGCTCCTGCGCCACGCGCTGCGCCATTTGTTCACGGGTAAGCATGCCTGTTCTCCTTATGCCCGCAGGGTGCGCTGCTCGATGCGCTTTTCGAAGCTGCCCTGGATCAGCCGGTCGACGTAAATGCCCGGGGTGTGGATCGCCGCCGGATCCAGCTCGCCCGGCGCGACGATCTCTTCCACCTCCACCACCGTGATGCGCCCGGCGGTGGCCATCAGCGGGTTGAAATTTTGCGCGGTATGGCGATAGATGACGTTGCCGAAGTGGTCGGCCTTCCAGCCTTTGATGATGGCGAAGTCGCCGGTGATGGCGGTTTCCATGATGCAGGGGCGGCCGTTGAACTCACGCACCTCCTTGCCTTCCGCCACCGGAGTGCCGTAGCCGGTGGCGGTGAAGAACGCCGGAATACCGGCGCCGCCGGCGCGGATTTTCTCCGCCAGCGTGCCCTGCGGCGTCAGCTCCACCTCCAGCTCGCCGCTGAGCGCCTGCTGTTCGAACAGCGCGTTCTCGCCGACGTAGGAACCGACCACCTTGCGGATTTGGCGGGTTTCCAGCAGCAGCCCAAGGCCGAAGCCGTCGACGCCGCAGTTGTTGGAGACCACCGTCAGGCCGCGCGCCCCGCGGCGGCGAATCTCATTGATCAGGTTTTCCGGGATGCCGCACAGGCCGAAACCGCCCGCCAGCACCGTCATGTTGTCCGTCAGGCCATCCAGCGCTTCCTGATAGCTGCCGACGCGTTTGTCGAACCCTGCCATATCCTTGCCCCTGAATTCTGTGGCACAGGGCGAAATGCCCTTGCTTACGCCAAGGCATCTTCAGGTCACAAAAATGATTTGTTAATTTTGTTTTTATGCCCCATTCATTTAGAATTTTTATTAATCAATCGTTAACCTTAAATTTACAAAGAGTTAACCAAAACAAAAATGAAAATGAGCATCAAACAGTTACGCGCGTTTTTAGCGGTAGCTCACACTCTTAACTTCGCCCAGGCCAGCGAGCGGCTGAATATTTCCCAGCCGGCGCTCAGCCTGGCGATCCGCGGGCTGGAAGAGGCGCTGGGCGGCCCGCTGCTGCTGCGCACCACCCGCCGGGTGGCGTTGACGCCGGAGGGGGAAAGTTTCTTTCCGATGGCGCGCCAGCTGCTGGCGGACTGGGACAACGCGGAAGAGGCGATACGCCAGCGTTTCACCCTGCAGCGGGGCAAGGTGGCGATCGCCGCCATGCCGTCATTCGCCGGCAACCCGCTGCCGCCGATCCTCAAGGCGTTCCGCGATCGCTATGCCGGCATCAACGTGGCGGTGCACGACGTGATTAACGAGCAGGTGTTTGAAATGATCCGCGAAGGCCGGGTGGAGATGGGCATCGCCTTCGAACCGGAGCCAAGCGACAGCCTGCACTTCACCCCGCTGTGCAGCGACCGATTCGTGGCGGTGGTGCCGAAGGATTCGGCGCTGGCGCACCGGGCGCAGGTGAGCTGGAAGGAGCTGCTGACGCTGGATTTCATCACCCTGCAGCGCCCTTCGGCGGTGCGCCTGCTGCTGGAGCAGGAGCTGGCGCGCAGCGGCAGAACGCTGGAGGTGGCGTTTGAAAGCCATCAGCTGGTGACGGTCGGCCGCATGGTGGCCAACGGCCTCGGCGCCAGCGCGGTGCCGGCGCTGTGCGAACGGCAGATGGGCGAACTGGGGGCGGTGTGCGTGCCGCTGTTTGGCCCGATCATCGAACGGCGGGTGGGGCTGATCCGCCTGGCGCAGCATCAGCTCTCTTCCGCAGCCCAGGCGCTGGCGACGGTGATCGAGCGGGAGATGGCGGGGAGTAACGACACGGCCAGTAAACATCCGCCAGGCGAACTACAGTAAAGCTATCGACGGAGCGGCTTGCGCCCCCCCTTACAGGAGCGTCTTATGATACTCAATCTCCCCACCAACGCCGCCGGACGGGACTTTGCGGTCGGCGACCTGCACGGCTGCCTGCCGGCGCTGCAATCGCTGCTCGACCACGTCGGCTTCGACATCGGCAAAGATCGCCTGCTGGCGGTCGGCGATCTGATCGACCGCGGGTACGCCAGCCTGCAGTGCCTGGAGTTGCTTAGCCAACCCTGGTTTTATGCCGTGCGCGGCAACCACGAAGCGCGGGCGCTGGAGTGGTTCGCCCAGCCGGGATCGGGCGATTTGGAGCTGATGTGGCGCATCGACGGCGGCGCCTGGTTCTTCCAACTCGACGCCCGGCAGCGCCAGCATTGCCGCACATTGATGCTGGCGATGCCCTGGGTGATGCAGGTCACCGCCGGGCAGCGGCGCTATGCCATTTTGCACGCCGAAGTGCCGCCGGAAATCGACGATCTGGCGACCTTTCTGCAGCGATTGCAAGCCGGTGACGACGCGGTGCAGCAGGCCTGCATCTGGGGCCGGGAACGCTATCTGAGCAACTCAGCCGCCATGGTGCGCGGCGTGGATTGGGTGATCGGCGGGCATACGCCCGGCGAGCCGAAAAACGCGCTGCACGGTAACTGCTTGGATATCGACTTTTGCGCCTTCGCCATGGAAAACGGCGGCGCGTTGGGGATGCTGGAGCTGGGCAGCGACCGGCTGTACCTGCGCGATAAGCGGCGAATTACGCCGCTGGAGTTGGGGAGTTTGGGATAGGTAAGCCAACCGCCGCAGCGCATTTATATTTATGAGTTGCTTATTAAAAATGGAAATATTCACTAAATAAATCAATGCGTTTCAAACCAATCCCCAAATCCTGTTGTTCTTGGCAAGATTGTGACAGAGCACAAATCATGGCCATAAAATGGGTTAATTTATCCCGAGAATTCGACTAGGGTTGCCCACTGACGTTTTGACGGATTAAAACTGGGGTCGCGATATGGAGTGGATACTGCGGGCATGGTTGGAAAACCCTGAACCTATCATAAATCGACGCTCTTCTACCCTGCTGTGTCTGGTACTGCTCAGTGGTTGTCAGTCAGGAAAGTCCTGGTATCACCCGTTGGACGTTTCACTCAAAGACAACCAGCCATGCTTCTCCGTACCCGCCGGCAGCGTTGGCAAAAATGACAGGCTGCAAAACCGCGGGATCATCGTTTCCCGGCAAGAGCATCAGCAGTGGCGGATCGTTTGGACCTCCCCGGAAATCAGCCCGCTGCCTTATCTGCAGCCCGGGCAGTGCATCGCTTATCCGCAAATGAAATGGGCATCAGGTGAATACTCGGTTCTGCTTGGCGTCTCGCTGAATAACGATGCCGAGAGGCGCAAGTATGTGAAGGCGTTTGATCTGAGTGCCGATGAGCAGGGAACAATTCAACTACACAGTGAGAATTGAACATCCGATACAGGTGATATCCGCAAAGAAAGCTGTGCTTTTCGGAGAATTCTCCCCCTGAGAGCGTGAGCCAGAACCTGTTACCACCCTGTAGAAAATGTTAAGTTTCCTAAAAATAAGGAGGCTTTTCGACATGGAACAGAAGTCCAGCAACATCGCACCGGGCTATTGCATCGCCCAACAAACCGGCCCGCTCGCCTTCCACGCCAACTACCTGTTCGGTGGCAAACCATCGGAAGCGGCACGCTTTTTTATGCAGCTCAATGCCGATACGCCGTTGGTTCAACCGGGCAAATGCTGATCGTCGCCGATCCGCGCAATCATAATCAATCTACGCAGATCGCCGCCCTGATGCAGGCCAAGAGCCGCACCAGCAAAGCGGTGAAAGCCGGTGACAGCGATTTCTCTACCTTCTTGCACCGCAATTACGCCGCTATCGCCGCCTTCACCAGCTATGGGGAAACGGTCGTCGGGCTGGCTTCGGATGCCGGAGAACGCTCCTTCAGCCAGATCAAAAATATTCTGGTCGAGATTGAAAAAACCTACCAAAATCAGTTCCGCACGAGCGGCGCTTTGATTGGTACCCAGTTTCAGGTGGAACGGGCGCGGTTGTTCGGTACATTAAAACCGTTACTGAATCGCCTTACTCGTGCTCAACTCAATATGAAAGAGTATGCGCAAATCAAACACGCGCTGGGGCTCTCCAGTAAATCGCTGGTGCATGAATGGAGCACCGCCGGCGTCGGCGCCATCAAGGGTTATTCGAACTACGTCGACAGCGCCAGCCGTGCGGCCAAGTTTATGAAAGCCGGCGGCTGGATCGGCATCGGATTGAGTGGGCTGAACACCACCAACGACGTCTACAACGCCTGCACCACCGGCCGCGAACAGGAGTGCGCCAAGATCGCGGTGAAGGGATACAGCCATTTTGCGGCAAGTACAGCAGCGGGGATTTGGGCAGGGAATGCAGGTGCAGGTCTTGCTATTGCAGCCTGTTCAATTGTGTTGGGTGCAGCAACAGCAGGAACAGGTGTGATCGTTTGTGGTATCGCTGGAGCCGCTATAGGAGGCGCCGCAGGATCCACACTGGGTGGCATGGGTTCCGATTATTTGACGACGTTAGTAATAGGTGAATGATGAAATTTATCGTCATATTGTGTTTGATACTGCTGGCTTTAAGCGCCTTTATCCAGTTCATTGGCTACCGTCGCCATAAAAAAGAGTTTGACGCTTTCTATCAACGTTACGCCGGCAGCGGACATTTTATTCCGCCTTACGTCGCCTTTGCCGACAGCCTCGGCATGCTCGGTACCTCATTGAAAGCACAGTGGTTTCTTTGGATTCTGAAGAGGAAAAAAATAAAAATAAGGGATCAAGTTTGGCTCGATGCGAAAACCTACGATTTCGTGCAAAAAATCGCCTCTCCTGGGCTACAGAAGTGGCTGGCAATGGACTTTATACTTTTGCTCGTAGAGGCCATTATTATCACCGTGGGTTGTACTTTTATTTATCTCATCAAAATCAATATATAAAAACCAATGATCAATTATGTTGAGCCTTACATAAAAGAGATCAAACTCTTAGTGGTATTACTATTCTTTCTATGCCTTCTTATCGCTATTATCCAATTTATTTACTATCGACTTCACAAAAAAGAATTTGATCTCTTTTATCAACACTATGTGGTGAGTAAACACCCTGTTCCACTTTTTGTCGTGGTAGCGGACAACCTTAACTTCATCGGTATTTCACTAAAAGCCCAGTGGTTTCGTTGGATTTTGAACAACCGAAAATTAAAACTGACTCGCAACGTTTGGGTAAGCCCCAAAACCTACGATTTCGTTCGAGCTGCTTCATCACCCAGGTTACAAAATTGGATCCGTAATGATTTCAGACTATTAATGTTACAAGGAGCGCTCTTAATCATCATGTGTCTCCTGAACTATCTCCTGAAGTCGGTCTAATCCTTCTCCACCGCCTGCACCGCCGCCTTCTGCGTGGCGCGCTGATATAAACACAGCTCCCTGCCCGGCTTGTTTTTCATAAACGGCTGCGGGTAGCGCCCGCCGATAAACAGCGCCGAATAGCCGACGTCGTCGCCGTAGTGAATGATCCCCCCTTCCACCCTGGCGTTTTTTAGCCCGCTGGCTTTCAGGCAGGCGGCGCGCATCGCCTTATCGCCCTCGGCCCAGGCCTGCTCGGAAGAAGCCACGGCGTTAAACGCGGCAAGCGCGGCGGCGAACAACATCAATAATCGGATCATCGGCATCTCTCCCTCAGCTGTCTGTGCCTTGCAGTATAGGCGGCCGCCGCCGCGCCGGCCATCGGACAACCGCCGGTTATTTACGGCTTTTTTATTCCGCAGCCCGTTAACGTTACGGCGTTTTTACAGACAGTTTTGCGCGCCGCAGATACCCTTTTCACATCGCCAATATGGCCTCACAAGAGTGGTTGTCTCATGCGTTTACCCCTGCCGCTGGTCGTTGTTCGCCTCCGATTCGGAGGGCGCCATGCACGCTAATATCATCGGTTTCAACCCTATGCTGGCGGAGATCCCCGCCCTGCACGGCCGTTCATTCCGTAAAGAGCTGGAGCAATATCTGCAGCGCTATCCGGATACCGAACAGCTCGATATTTACCTCAACGATCTCAACGGTCAGCTGCGCGGCAAGCGGCTGCCGATCGCCGAGGCGTTCTCGCTGGAAAAAGGCTGCTATTTCCCGCTGTCGATTTACGCCATGGACCTGCACGGCCGGGTGATTGAAGAGAGCGGGCTGGGGCAGCTGGCGGGCGAACCGGATCGCCTGTGCCTGCCGGTGCCCGGCACGCTGCGCCCCTGCGCCCGCGATCCGCAGCGCCATGCGCAGCTGTTGCTGACGATGCAAAACGCCGACGGCGGCGCCTGCGAGCTGGAACCGCGGGTGGTGCTGCAGCAGGTGCTGAAGCTCCTGCATGCCCGTAACTGCTTCCCGGTGGTGGCAGCCGAGCTGGAGTTTTATCTGCAGGATCCACAGCAACCGGCGGACGCCGACCCGTGCCCGACACAGAGCTTCGCGGTGGATGCGCCCGAGCGCCACCACGCCCTGCTGCACGACATCGAACGGCACGCCCGCCTGCAGGGGCTGCCGCTGAGCGGGGTGGTGGCCGAGGCCGCCTCCGGCCAGTACGAGCTGAATCTGCACCACAGCCCGCGGGTGCTGGAGGCCTGCGACCAGATCCTGGCGCTGAAAAGGCTGACGCGGCAGATGGCGGAACGGCACCGCCAGCACGCCTGCTTTATGGCCAAGCCCTGCGCGCACGCCGCTGGCAGCGGGCTGCATTTCCACATCAGCCTGCAGGACGAGCATGGCGAGAATCTGCTGACCGGCGCGCCGGGCGAGCTGAGCGACAACATGCAGCAGGCGATGGCCGGCATGCTGGCGCTGATGCCGGCGTCGATGGCGATCCTGGCGCCCAATATCAACGCCTTCCGCCGTTTCCGCCCCGGTATGCACGTGCCGCTGCGCGCCTCCTGGGGCCACAACAACCGCACGGTGGCGCTGCGCCTGCCCTGCGCCGACGGCGCCAATCAGCGCATCGAATACCGGCTGGCGGGCGCCGACGCCAACCCCTATCTGGCGCTGGCGGCGATACTCGGCGGCCTGCTGCACGGGCTGGAACAGCCTTTGCCGCTGCCGCCGGCCACCAACGGCTACGAGAACGACGGCGCCGCGCCGCTGCCGCTCAACCAGCAAGAGGCTCTGGCGCTGTTCCGCCACAGCCAGCCGCTGCGCGAGCTGCTCGGCCCGGCGTTCTGCACCCTGTGGCACACCTGCAAAAGCGCCGAACTGCACCACTTTGAAGAGCAGGTGACCGCCGCGGAGCTCGGCTGGATGCTTTAACGCCCCCTTGTTGCGCCGCCCGTTTTCGCTGCGGGCGGCAGCATATGTTTGCCCGAAAAAGGATAACCATGAACATGCAGTCGCTACCGATCTTCACTGAACATCAGCCCATCCTGTGCTGGCGCAAAGGCGCCTTTCATATCAGCACCGACCGGCGATTACTGGACGCCGATTTCCTGCGCCGCTGCCTGCGGCAGGACATCGATCCGGCCGCGCTGGATAGCCGCAACCTGTGCTTTGGCCTGTATCGCAAACGCCACCAGCTCGGCTTCGCCCGGGTGGTGACCGACTACGCCACCCGGGCGTCGGTCAGCCTGCTGTTCATCAGCGCCGAATACCGCGGCGTCGGGCTGGGCAGCTGGCTGATGCGCTGCTGCCTGGCGCACCCGGCGATGCGCGGCCTGCGCGTGAGCTCGCCGGCCGGCCTGACGCCGTGGCGGGCCTGCGGCGCGCTGCAAACCGCCCGATCCATTCACTGAGAAGGAAGCGACCATGTCTCGTTTGGTGTTGATCTCGAATAAGCAGTGCGACAGCCAGGATCTGGCCTGCGCCAGCCAAACCTTGTCGGCGGGCGGCCTGGTGGACGACGATCAGGGACTGTGGCTGGGCTGGAACGGCGAGGTGCAGAACTTCGGCCGGCGCCCGGTCAGCTACCGGCACAGCGCCGGCTATGAGCAGGTGACCTTCCCGCTGTCGATCGAGGAATTTTGCCGCCACTATCAGGGCTACTACCACGACGGCCTGTGGCCGGTGTTCCATAACCAGCCGGAGAAAGCGCACTTCACGCCGGAGAACTACCGCGCCTACCGCCAGCTCAACCGGCGCTTCGCCGATATCGCCAGCGAATACCTGTGCCCGGACGACATCATCTGCATCGACGACTATCAGCTGCTGCCCTGCGGCCAGGCGCTGAAGGAGCAGGGGCTGCTGAACGCCTGCGCGTTCTTCTTCCACCTGCCGTTCCCGTCGGCGGCGCTGCTGAAGCGGATCCCCGAACATCACGGGCTGATCGCGTCGCTGTTCTATTACGATCTGCTCGGCTTCCCTTCGATCGACGATCGCAACAACTTCCTCAACTATCTGGCCGGGGAATACCCGCTGGAGATGCTGCCCGACGACCATATCCAGGTGGACGGGCACATCTTCGCCACCGGCATTTTCCCCGCCGGCATCAACGCCAGGAAGATTTACTGATCTCAGGCCGCGGCCCGCCGGCGCTCCAGTTCGCGCACCAGCGGGATCACCTCGCGGCCGAAGAACTCCACCTCCTCCTGGAAGTGCAGGAACGCCAGCAGCATCAGGTCCACCCCGGCGTCTTTCAGCGCGATGATGCGCTCGGCGATTTGCTGCGGCGTGCCGATCAGGTTGGTTTTAAAGCCGTCGTTGTACTGCACCAGATCCTCGAACGAGGATTTGGCCCAGTTGCCCTCGCCCTCCGGCGAAGCCGCCCCGGCGTTTTTCACTTCGTGGCCGAATCCTTGCACCGCCTCCGGGTTGGCGTGGTCGATAATCTCCTGCAGCACCGCCTGCGCCTCCTGCTCGCTATCGCGGGCGATAACGAAGCCGTTCACCCCCACCTTGACCCGATGATGGTTGGCCCTGGCCTTGGTCTGCAGATCGTCCACCTGCTGGCGAATGCCCTCCACGCTGTTGCCGTTGGTGAAGTACCAGTCCGACACCCGCGCCGCCATGTCGCGCGCCGCCCGCGAGCTGCCGCCCTGGAAGATCTCCGGCAGCGGATCCAGCGGCTTGGGCTTCAGCGAGTAATCGCGATAGCGGTAAAAGTCACCGGCGAAGGTGAAGCTGGGCTCGGTCCAGATGCCGCGCAGGCAGCGGATGAACTCCTCCGAACGCAGATAGCGCTCTTCGTGGTCCAGCCAGGGCTCGCCGATGGCCTTGAACTCGCCGCGGAACCAGCCGCTGACGATGTTGACCGCGATGCGCGCGCCCGAAAGGTGGCTGATGGTGGCGATCTGCTTGGCCGCCAGCGTGGGGTTCCACGGCCCCGGCAGCAGCGCGGCGATCACCTTCAACTTCTCGGTGGAATCCAGCAGCGCCTGCGAAAACGACACCGACTCGTGCTGGTTGTCGGCGCCGTAACCGGCGGTGAAGCGGATCTGGGTGAGCGCGTAATCGAAACCGGCGCGCTCGGCGATCTGCGCCAGCTTGCGGTTGTAGCCGATATCCCAGCCGGTGCGCTGCGGAATGTTGCTGATCACCAGCCCGCCGGACACGTTCGGCACCCAGTAGGCGAACCGTATGGGCTGCTGCGAGTTGTTTGCTGCTGACATGCTTCCTCTCCCTCTGAATGTCGGCGCCGTTATGCGGCGTACATATAACCATTATTGATTTACAGATAATGCAATCAGTGTTTTGGTTATAAATCCTTTAGCAGGATGCGTGCCAACCGCCCGCCGGAGCGATGTGGTTGAAAAACCGCAGGTTGAGCTAGAACGGCATATACCGGCTGTTGCATTGGCAGCAGCGGCTGTCGGGCGGGTGTTGCCTATGCAGCAAACCGCTCACCGCGCATTTGCAACCGTTCACCCGGCGGATTGAACCGCTGACTGAAATTCGCATGTCTTCCCTGCACGCCGCCGGCGATGATGAGCTGTCGCTGAACCAAACCCGCGACCGACATCGGCACCAAATCCTGAAACATCTTATAAGCGGATGAACTCATTCATTTTTTGCAGACTGGAATTAAGGATACCTCAATGAAACGAGAGGGGATTTTAAAACACCTGCCCTGGATGCTGCTGGGGATACTCGGCGCCGCCTGCCTGGGCGTGGTGGCGCTGCGCCGCGGTGAAAGCATCAGCGCGCTGTGGATCGTCGTCGCTTCGGTGGCGGTGTATCTGGTGGCCTACCGTTACTACAGCCTGTACATCGCCAGCAAGGTGATGAGGCTGGATGCCGGCCGCGCCACCCCGGCGGTGGTCAACAACGACGGCCTGAACTACGTGCCGACCAACAAGAACGTGCTGTTCGGCCACCACTTCGCCGCTATCGCCGGTGCTGGGCCGCTGGTGGGCCCGGTGCTGGCCGCACAGGTCGGCTACCTGCCCGGCACGCTGTGGCTGCTGGGCGGCGTGGTGCTGGCGGGGGCGGTGCAGGACTTTATGGTGCTGTTCATCTCCTCGCGCCGCAACGGCGCCTCGCTCGGCGAGATCATCAAAAAGGAAATGGGGCCGATACCGGGCACCATCGCGCTGTTCGGCTGCTTCCTGATCATGATCATCATCCTGGCGGTGCTGGCCCTTATCGTGGTGAAAGCGCTGGCGGAAAGCCCGTGGGGGGTGTTCACCGTTTGCTCCACCGTGCCGATCGCGCTGTTTATGGGCATCTACATGCGCTACCTGCGCCCTGGCCGGGTGGGCGAAGTGTCGGTTATCGGCATCGTGCTGCTGGTGGCCTCCATCTGGTTCGGCGGCGTGATCGCCCACGACCCGTTCTGGGGCCCGGCGCTGACCTTTAAAGACACCACCATTACCTTCACGCTGATCGGCTACGCGTTCGTCTCCGCCCTGCTGCCGGTATGGTTGATCCTGGCGCCGCGCGACTATCTGGCGACCTTCCTGAAAATCGGCGTGATCGTCGGGCTGGCGATCGGCATCGTTATCCTCAACCCAGAGCTGAAAATGCCGGCGGTGACGCAGTTCGTCGACGGCACCGGCCCGGTGTGGAAAGGCACGGTGTTCCCGTTCCTGTTTATCACCATCGCCTGCGGCGCGGTCTCCGGCTTCCATGCATTAATCGCTTCCGGCACCACGCCGAAGCTGCTGGCCAATGAAACCGACGCGCGCTTTATCGGCTACGGCGCGATGCTGATGGAATCCTTCGTCGCCATCATGGCGCTGGTGGCGGCCTCGATCATCGAGCCGGGCCTGTACTTCGCCATGAACACCCCGCCGGCGGCGCTGGGCATCACCATGCCGGACCTGCACCGGCTGGGCACCGAAGACGCGCCGATGATCATGGCCTCGCTGAAGGACGTGACCGCGCACGCAGCGGCGACCGTCAGTTCCTGGGGCTTCGTCATCAGCCCGGAACAGATCCTGCAAACCGCCACCGACATCGGCGAACCTTCGGTGCTGAACCGCGCCGGCGGCGCGCCAACGCTGGCGGTGGGCATCGCCCACGTGTTCCATCAGATAATCCCCGGCGCCAACATGGGCTTCTGGTACCACTTCGGCATTCTGTTCGAGGCGCTGTTCATCCTGACCGCCCTGGACGCCGGCACCCGCTCCGGCCGCTTTATGCTGCAGGATCTGCTGGGCAACTTCGTGCCCTTCTTGAAGAAAACCGACTCGCTGGTGGCCGGCATCGTCGGCACCGCCGGCTGCGTGGGGCTGTGGGGCTACCTGCTGTATCAAGGGGTGGTGGATCCGCTCGGCGGCGTGAAGAGCCTGTGGCCGCTGTTCGGCATCTCCAACCAGATGCTGGCCGCCGTGGCGCTGGTGCTGGGCACCGTGGTGCTGATTAAGATGAAGCGCGCCCAATACGTTTGGGTGACCCTGGTGCCGGCGGTGTGGCTGCTTATCTGCACCACCTACGCGCTGGGCCTGAAGCTGTTCAGCGACAACCCGCAGCTGGAAGGTTTCTTCTTCCTGGCCGGCGAGTATAAGCGCAAAATCGCCGAGGGCGGCGCCGAGCTGAGCGCGCAGCAGATAGCCAACATGAACCACATCGTGGTGAACAACTACACCAACGCCGGGCTGAGCATTCTGTTCCTGCTGGTGGTGTACAGCATCATCTTCTTCGGGGTGAAAACCGCCATGGCGGCGCACAAGAACCCGAAACGCACCGACCAGGAAACGCCTTACGTGCCGGTGCCCGAAGAAACGCCCTCCAACGGCGTAACCGAGGGGGACGTCAAAGTTTCGCCGCAGCACTGATGGTGATTTAACGGATACCCTGCATATACCCTTCATCTTTCAAGTCGCAGGGGTGTTGGCTGCCTTCGCTCACCCCAGTCACTTGGTGGACCAAGCTCCTGGGGACTCGTTCAGTTGCCGCCTACCTGCAACTTGAAATCTATTGGGTATAATGAGATCTATTACGCAGGGTATTCTCTTCAATCAATAAGGACAGGCTATGTTCGGAAATCTTGGCCAGGCGGGTAAGTATCTCGGGCAGGCGGCGCGCATGCTGGTGGGCGTGCCCGACTACGATACCTACGTCCAGCACATGAAAGACAACCACCCGGACAAGCCGGTGATGACCTATAAAGAATTTTTCCGCGAACGCCAGCAGGCGCGCTACGGCGGCGACGGCAAAGGCGGCATGCGCTGCTGTTGATTTGCAGTGAATAAGGACCCGTAATGAAACCCATCGCAGTCACCATCCTGACCGGCTTTTTGGGCGCCGGCAAAACCACCCTGCTGCGCCATATCCTGAATGCCGACCACGGCTACCGGATTGCGGTCATCGAGAACGAGTTCGGCGAAGTGCCGATCGACAACGCGCTGATCGGCGACCGCGCAAGCCGCATCACCACCCTGAGCAACGGCTGCATCTGCTGCAGCAAATCCAACGAGCTGGCGGATGCGCTGCTGGATCTGCTGGACGGCGCAGACAGTGGCCAGTTGGCCTTCGACCGGCTGATCATCGAATGCACCGGCATGGCCGATCCCGGCCCGATTACCCAGACCTTTTTCTCGCACCCGATCCTCTGCGAACGCTTCCTGCTGGACGGCATCATCACCCTGGTGGACGCGGCGCACGCCGAGCAGCAGTTGAACCAGTTCAGCATCGCGCAGGCACAGGTGGGCTACGCCGACCGCATTCTGCTGAGCAAAACCGACGTGGCGCCGGACTGCGAAGCGCTGATCCAGCGCCTGCAGCTGATGAACGCCCGCGCGCCGGTATACAAGGTGACGCACGGCGACATCGATCTGGGCCTGCTGTTCGACATCGAAGGCTTTACGCTCAACGACCGGCTGAACCTGACGCCGCCCGCCCCGCTGTTCCGCCGCATCCCGCAGCCGCAGAGCGACATCCGCTCGATCGTGGTGTACCACGACCGCCCGCTGGAGCTGATGCAGATTTCCGAAGTGATGGAAGGCCTGCTGCTGGAATACGCCGACAGCCTGCTGCGCTATAAGGGCATTCTGTCTATCGAAGACGAGCCGCGTCGCCTGCTGTTCCAGGGCGTGCAGCGGCTGTATAACGCCGACTGGGATCGCGAATGGCTGCCGGATGAGGAACGCCGCAGTACGCTGGTGTTTATCGGCGTGGACCTGCCGGAGGAGGAGATTCGGGAGCGGATTGGCGGCTTGGGTTGAGTGCGCATGCGGCACGGTTTTCGCCGCGTACCAGGGTCCACGCCAGCAGCAGCGCGCAGGCGCTGCTCGCCATCAGCACGATGCCCGGCCGCTGCGCCACCCCGGCCAGCACCAGCCCCGCCGCCAGCATCAGGTAATACATCAGGCCAAGGATTGCGCCCGCGGTGCCCATGCAATCCTTATAATTTCGCAGCGCCCGCGCCAGAATATTGGGGATCGCGATGCCGTAGGCCATCACCACCAGCATCATCGGCAGCACGAACCACAGCTCATCCTCCAACAGGAACACCAGACCCCCGCCGATCAGCGCCAATACGCAGGCCAGCATCAGCAGCGGCGTAAACAGCCACTGCCTGGCGATGAGAAATTTGTTGATTGCCGCGCCGATCCCGACGCCGGCGGCCAGCACCAACCCGCTATAGCCAAACCACTGTGGCGGAACGCCCAGCGCTTCAAACCGAAACGGCGCCAGCTGGTAATAGCTGAACATGCAGACGTTGAACAGGGCCACCAGCCATGCGCTGCGCCAGATATCGCCGTCTTTCGCCATTCTGCCAAACGTGCCGAAGAAAGCGCTTTTCCTCCCCTGCGCCGGGCGCGTTTCCGGCAGTTGCCATGCGGCATAGGCCAGCAGCAAGGCGGCCAACGCCGCCAGCCCGGCGAACACCCCCTGATAGCCCCAGTAATGGGTCAACAGGGCGCCGCTCAGCACCCCCACCGCGGGGCTGACCGCCATCGCAATCCCCATCACGGAAAACACCCGCGCCAGCGCATAGCCGTCGAACCGATCGCGAATGGCGGTCTGGGTGCCTACCGAGCCCACCGCCGCGCCAAACGCCGCCAGCCCCCTGGCCGCCAACAGCAGGGTAAAGCCGCTGCTGAAGAAGGCGATGATCGACGCCAGCAGATACAGCGCCAGACCGGCCAAAATGGTGGGGCGCCGGCCGATCACGTCACACAACCGGCCCCAGATGACCACCCCGAAAGCAAAAGCGAAAAAGTAACAGGACAAGGTTTGCGCCGCGGCTTCCGCGCTGACGTGAAAACCTTCGGCAATGTGCGTGAGCGCCGGGCTATAGATTGTTTCCACAATCTGGGGAAACGTCATCATCAGTGTCGCCAGGGTAAGGGTCAGTCTGCGTTGCATGGTACATCCCGTATCCACAAAGAAAGCAGGCCACAAAGTAGCACCTTCCCCGCCCCGGCCATTACAATATAAAAGACAAAAAACTTATAAAATCGGACAAAATTATGGCATGGCTCAGCGCACAGGACGAATTTGACCCCGATGCTATCGACAATAGCGTGTTAGGCATTGCGGCCGAGCTGGCGCAGCATGATTCCGGGCCGCACTGGCACCATATGGGGCAGCTGCTGTTCAGCCAGCGGGGCTGTATGCGCATCACGCTCAATGAAAGCATTTGCCTGCTGCCGCCGGCGCGCATTGCCTGGATCCCCCCCAAGGTGGTGCACCGCGTTCAGGTTACCGGCGTGGCGGGTTATCGCTCGGTTTATCTCGACACCCGGCGCCACCCCGGCCTTTCGCCCCAGTTGGAAGTGCTTTCGGCCTCTTCTTTGCTGCGGGAAGTGCTGGAGCGGATCGCCCTCGCCGACTTCGCCACCCGGTGGGAAAGCGGCCCCAGCGCCAATATTCTTGCGGTATGCCTGGACGAAATACGGCATGCGCAGCGCGAGCTGACCTTGCTGCCGCTGCCCAAGGACCGCCGCCTGCGGCAGCTGGCCGGCATGAAGGAGGTGCCGCCGCTCAATGAGCTGGCGCGCTACAGCGGCGCTTCGGAGAAGACCATCAGCCGCATCTTTCGTAAGGAGACCGGATTGAGCTACCAGCAGTGGCGCCAGCAATGGCGTTTGATCACAGCCATCGAGCTGCTGGCGGAGGGATACGGCCTGTCCGATATCGCCGGTAAGCTTGAATTCTCCAGCGACAGCGCCTTCTCGACCTTCTTTAAAAATATGACCGGCAGCTCGCCGCGCGCCTACATGCCGAACCGCCGTTAACCGCGCGCCTTATCCGCCAGCCAGTGCGGCCCCGCCGCCACCGACTCGCGCTCGATCAGGCTGGCCGGGAAGCTGGGCCGCTTGCTCAGCTCGCCGCCGTCCAGCATCGACAGCAGGCGGTGGATGGTTTCCTTGATCATCTCGGTGACCGGCATTTTCATGCTGGACAGCGAGGGCACGGTGTAGGGCGCCAGCGGGATGTCGTCGAAGCCGATGACCGACACCGCGGACGGCACCGGGATCCGGCATTCGGTCAGGCGCTTGATCGCGCCGATGGCCATTTCGTCGTTGCCGGCGACGATGGCGCTGAACGCCTGGCCGCCGGCCAACAGCGCATCGACCGCCGCCATGCCGCTTTGCGCGTTCCACTTCCCTTCGACAATCAACGCGTTGTTGAGCGCAATGCCCTGCTGCGCCAGCGCGGATTTATAGCCGGAAAGGCGCTCCAGCCCGGTGGGCGAATCCAGCGAGCCGGTGATGAAGGCGATATCGCGGTGGCCGCGCGCAATCAGGTGCGCCACCGCCGCCGCGCTGGCGGCGTGCTGATCGCTGAAGATGCAGTAGCTGTCGTTGAGCCGCAGGCGGCGGTTGATGACCAGTATCGGCTGCCGGTGCCGGGAAACGATCTCGTCCATTTCCGCGATCGACAAAAAGCGCGGGTAGATGATCACGCCGTCGCAGCGCAGATCCAGCAGGAATTGAATGGCGGCGCGCTCCTCTTCGGCGGTGTGCTTGCCGTCCGCCAGGATCAGCTGGCGGCCGTTTTCTTCCATGATGCGCGCCGACTGCGCCATCAGCTCGCTGAAGTAGTTGCCGCTGTAGAGGGTGTTGGTGACCACCAGGCCGATGGTCTGGGTGGTTTTGGTCGCCAGATTGCGCGCCAGCAGGTTGGGCCGGTAGCCGGTCTCTGCGATGGCCCGATCCACCAGCGCACGCTTTTCCTGGCTGACATAGCCGCTGCCGGACAAAACGCGCGACACCGTCGCCTTTGAAACGCCGGCCTTTTTCGCCACCTCAAGTATTGTTGCCATCTGTGCGCCGCTAAAATCCATGGTTCAACGCAGTCTACCCAAGACGCCCCAGGTTTGAAACGTTTTCACTCCCGCCTTCCCCCTGGCCTTATTCCCGCCAACGATCCAGATCACGAAAATGAAAACCAAAAAATCATAATTCTTGCCAGATAAATAATACCGATTCATGATTTTGTGAAACCGGTTTCTTATGGGCGTTTCATTCAGATGGAACGGCGGATCGCCCAGGCAGTAAAAATTCGCCTTTAGGCAATCCGAATTCCTGAAAAGAGACGACAACTTTATGCCGAAAAACTACGCAGAGATCTCGCGCCGCATCGTGCATGCGCTGGGCGGCCTCGGCAATATCGACGCCGTAACGCACTGCATGACCCGCCTGAGATTCGTTGTTAAAGACCAGGCGCTGGTAGACGCCCCCGCGCTGAAAGCCATCGACGGCGTGCTGGGCGTGGTGCACAGCGGCGAGCAGTGCCAGGTGATCATCGGCAACGAGGTTTCCAAGGCTTACCAGGCGGTGCAGGCGCTCGGCACGCCGGGCGCGGCGCCCGCTGCCCCGGCGAAACGCAAACTCACCCTGAAAGGCATCGGCACCGGCATTCTCGACGCGCTGGTGGGCACCATGTCACCGCTCATCCCGGCCATCATCGGCGGCTCTATGGTGAAGCTGCTGGCGATGATCCTGGACATGGCCGGGGTATTCGAAAAAGGCTCCTCGACCCTGATCATCCTGAACGTGATCGGCGACGGCGCGTTCTTCTTCCTGCCGGTGATGGTCGCCGCCTCTGCGGCGCTGAAGTTCAAAACCAACATGTCGTTGGCGATCGCCATCGCCGGGGTGCTGGTGCACCCTAACTTTATCGATCTGATGGCCAAGGCGGCGCAGGGCCAGGCGGTGGAGTTCGCCTTCATCCCGGTGACGGCGGTGAAATACACCTACACGGTGATCCCGGCGCTGGTGATGACCTGGATCCTGTCGCACATCGAACGCGGGGTGGATCGCATCACCCCGGCGGTGACCAAGAACTTCCTCAAGCCGATGCTGATCGTGCTGATTGCCGCGCCGATCGCCATCCTGATTATCGGCCCGCTCGGCATCTGGATCGGCAGCGGCATCTCTGCGCTGGTGTATACCGTGCACGGCTATCTGGGCTGGCTCTCCGTCGCCATTATGGGGGCCATCTGGCCGCTGCTGGTGATCACCGGCATGCACCGGGTGTTCACCCCGACCATCATCCAGACCATCGCCGAGACCGGCAAAGAGGGCATGGTGATGCCTTCGGAGATTGGCGCCAACCTGTCGCTGGGCGGCTCTTCGCTGGCGGTGGCGTTCAAAACCAAAAACCGCGAGCTGCGCCAGACCGCCTTGGCCGCCGCCGCCTCCGCCATAGTGGCGGGGATTTCCGAACCGGCGCTGTACGGCGTGGCGGTGCGGCTGAAACGCCCGCTAATCGCCAGCCTGATCAGCGGCTTTGTCTGCGGCGCGGTCGCCGGTATCGGCGGGCTGGCCAGCCATTCGATGGCCTCGCCCGGGCTGTTCACCAGCGTGCAGTTCTTCGACCCGGCGAACCCGATGAGCATAGTCTGGGTGGTGGCGGTGATGGCGCTTTCCGTGGTGCTGTCTTTCGTGCTCACGCTGATTTTGGGCTTCGAAGACATTCCGGAAAGCGAAACGGCCCCAACGGCAACCGCGCCGGTGGCGAACGCCGCTGACGCAACGCATTGAGACACCAGAGGATTGCATGTCTGATTCAACATTCCCAAAAGGGTTCTTATGGGGCGGCGCCCTGGCCGCCAACCAGGCGGAAGGCGGCTATCTGGAGGGCGGGAAAGGGCTGACCACCGTCGACATGATCCCGCACGGCGCCAACCGCATGGCGGTAAAGCTCGGCCTGGAGAAGCGCTTTAGCCTGCGCGAAGACGAGTTTTACCCCAGCCACGACGCCATCGATTTCTACCATCGCTACCGCGACGACATCGCGCTGATGGCGGAGATGGGCTTTAGCGTGTTCCGCACCTCTATCGCCTGGAGCCGGATTTACCCCAACGGCGACGAACTAGCGCCCAACCCCGAGGGCATCGCCTTCTACCGCAGCCTGTTCGAAGAGTGCCGCAAATACGGCATCGAGCCGCTGGTGACCCTGTGCCACTTCGACGTGCCGATGCACCTGGTGACCGAATACGGCTCCTGGCGCAGCCGCAAGATGGTGGAGTTTTTCACCCGCTATGCCCGCACCTGCTTCGAAGCCTTCGACGGGCTGGTGAAGTACTGGCTCACCTTCAACGAAATCAACATTCTGCTGCACAGCCCGTTCTCCGGCGCCGGGCTGGTGTTTGAAGCGGACGAAAACCCCGAGCAGGTGAAATACCAGGCCGCGCACCATGAACTGGTGGCCAGCGCGCTGGCCACCCGCATCGCCCATGAGGTGAACCCCGCCAACCAGGTGGGCTGCATGCTGGCGGGCGGCAATTTCTACCCCTGGTCCAGCAAGCCGGAAGACGTGTGGGCCGCGCTGGAGAAAGACCGCGAGAACCTGTTCTTTATCG
>Ga0207713_1000628_pt1 | contig 34442 bp, 29 predicted proteins | sample KBSS64metaG_FD_184404 | JGI IMG/M metagenome (GOLD analysis project Ga0207713, IMG submission 184404) | Switchgrass rhizosphere microbial communities from Kellogg Biological Station, Michigan, USA - KBS S6-4 metaG (SPAdes) (version 2) | ecosystem: Host-associated > Plants > Roots > Rhizosphere >... | reverse complement strand
CACTCGGACAACATCGAACTGACGGCGCAGAAGACGATGAAGCTGCTGTCGGCAACAGAGAAGATCGAGGCGGCCGCGAAACAGGAAATTCTTCTGACGTCGGGCGGTGCGTATATCCGCATGACGGGCGGCAACATCGAAATTCACGCGCCCGGAAAGGTAGATTTCAAGGGCAGCCAACATAGTTTCAATGGACCGGCCAGTCAACCCTATCCGCTACCGCAATTCCAACCGTCCTATCAGGCGCAGTACGTTTTGCAAAACGAAGCTGACGGGACGCCGATGATCCAGCACGCCTACGAACTGAAATTACCCTCCGGGCGTACCTTACTCGGCCACACGAACGACTTCGGCGAAACGGTACGGGTTTTTACGCCCAGCGCGCAGGATGTGAATCTGCGGGCGTTCAAACAAGACAAGATAGAAGTCAAGCCGTGGAAGTTTGCAGGCGGCGGGCAACCCGACATCCGCGCCGATTATCTCGACGACGCCGACGAAGCTTGAGCACCAAAGGAGTTTGACGGAATGGGATCGACACTTCAACCGGCGGGCTCGACCTGCACGATAATCAACGAAGAACCGACGTATGCAATGTTGCCGCCGTTCTCGAAGGGTTACTTGCAAGAGAAAATCGAATACGCGTTAAAGATGCCGAAGATCGTTTCCGTCCTCTTGCCCGACGGCTCGACGATTGTCAGATTGCTGAAACAGCTCGCGATGACCTCAGCGATTCGCGTCGACGAGAAAGTCGCGAATTACTTCTGGCAGTACAAGGCGGAGGTGAGCTTCGATATGTGGCCGAGTTCCATATCGCGTGGGCTCGAAGCACCCATTCCATTCCTGAGCGCCGATAAATCTCAAGGACCAGGACGACGTCATAGCCTGAATCCGTTCCCACCTGGCATGAAGCCCGGGTTCCTACGACGTCCAGATGTAATTATCGTAAAGAACGCCGCGACTCGTTGGCCCGGTCGCGGTACGATCGATCGTGACGGCGCACCCCATGCCGACAATATGCTGCGGCTGGTCGAAGTGAAGTTTCCCGGTGATGACTGGGGACCGGGTCAGGAGAATGCGTATCAAACGATTGCTGGTGACTATAAAAACCGCATGACAGTCATTGACGTAAGCGACTGCAACGGAGAACTCAAAAAAGTACCGGTCCCGGTACCTCTACCAGCACCAAAGACTGATGATGAAAAGCAACGGCAGCGAGCGCCCATTCGTACAGTTAAGCCGATCCCAGAGCCCGCCTGGTACGAGGAGTGGTGGTCGTGGGCTGAACGGCACGGCGAAGAAGCCGCCGAAGCCGTCGCACCCGTATGGGATGCGATTCACCGTGGCTATTCCTACGTGTCCGCCGAAACTAGCGCATTTCTCCATCAGCACGCGCCCTGGATATTTACAGCTGGTCGCTGGATTGCGGATAAGGCGAGCGACGCATGGGTATGGGTCGACGAGAAGGGAAAGGAGCTTTATCGCTACACAACTGCGCAGCTCAAGGCCGGTTGGGATGAGATCGTTCGCCAAACCGATATGACGTGGGAACTACTCAAACAGATTGACTGGGCTCAGGTAGGCATGACTATCGTGAAAGCATTGGCTGTGATTGTCGTCGTGGTCGCCGCCGTTGCAATCATTATTGTATTGGCCGAAGCGTTAGTCGCGATTCTTGCCGCGCTGATTGCAATCATTGCGACGGCTGGTGCAGAAGCGCTGGCAGGGTTGGCGCTGGCACTCGGCGTGACGGCAGTAGCATCGGCCGGCTAATCTTCCAATTTGAATTGTTCCGATAGATCGATAGATCAACAGACGCAGAACAGAATATGACGCTTCGTGATTCAAAAACCATCTTGACGCCCCCGCAAGCACTCGCACGCTACAAGGAAGATTTGAGCGTGCGGCTTGCCGACAACCGCATGGGCGTGCTACCGGGCGTGATTGGGACGGTGTACTTTGAACGCGGTTCTCAACCCGAAGTGCGTCAAGGCATCCTCGACTGCTTCGATCGCTTCGACGAGTTGTTCGGCGAGCATCTCAAAGGAGGCAAAGACACCGACCTGGGCAAGTTCACCAAGCGGACCCCGGCAGGTGTGGAGAAGATACGACGAGCTATTGTCGATACACCCTCATATCTCGAAGTGAGCGTGATTCGTTCCAGTTCTACCGACCAGGACACAGCTGCGGAATACAGCATCCAGACGCTAACCGGAATCGCAGCAGACGAGGACTATGTTTCGCCAAAAGGTTGGAAGGCGTACAAGGGTCAGGAATCCGGCCTGTCGTACCTGAAATTCAATGTGCCGATGGACCTGATTGCGACTGACGATGGTATCGCGCAGTACGAGAACTTCCTGCGTTACGTATGCGGAAAACTCGTGGTGCAGGGCGGCTATGGAGGCTTGTCTCCGGTCCTTGCCTACAGCTATCACCGTTACATGCCGCAGGAATGGGCGCTTGCTGAGCGCTTTAGCGGATTGGAAATAGATAGCACCGCGCACCTGCAATCCAAAGAATACGACCCCGTCTCATACGAAGGCGAGTCTGTTGACCACATGACGGCGTTTTATCCGGGCTTACATCCCGGCGCAAAAGTCGGCCGATGGGGTTTCATCAAGGGCGTGAACTGGTACACGATCCTGGGCGAGTTATTCGTCGACCGCCTGGGTGGAGAGGCTGCCATACGCGAAGCGCTGAATCGTCCTGACATTCACATCGAACGCATCGGCTCGTGCCTGCTGATCCGCGCCGGGGAATTCCCGCGTCTCGGCGCCCCCGAGGAAGGTCTACCCGAACCCTACGTGTTCGTGAACAGCGTATTGCGCGTGCTACGCGATCCAGGGCCCGACGCCTTGCATACCTATATCCCGGACTTGCCGAGCGCGGATACGAAGAACGCGCGCGCGTGGGCAGCGCGCTTTGACCTGCCCGACGCCGCACCGATTCCCGAGCCCCCGACTGTCGTACCGCAGCCGGTGAAACGTGAGCCCGTCCGTCTCAATGTCCGCGGCGGTAGCCCTTGCCCGGAAGCGGGCTGGTGGCATACGCCAGCGAAAGCGGGGAGCCGTCGCTATTTCGAAGCGGGCGAAATCATGCCCGCGATCGAAGGAAGCCCGTGGGGTGAGACATACTGGCATTGGTCGCCAAGCGGGAGCTAGCAGCTTTGTTTGTGACCCCGGTGACGACCACCTTGACGCCCGCACAAGCGCTCGCACGGTACAAGGAAGATCTGAGTGTGCGGCTTGCCGATAACCGCATGGGCGTGCTACCGGGTGTCATTGGTACGATTTTTTTTGAGCGTGGTGGAAATCCAGAAGGTCGGCAACGCATCCTCGATTGCTTCGACCGCTTCGAACAGCTGTTCGGCGAACATCTAAACGGAGGCAAGGACACCGATCTCGGTAAGTTTTCGAAGCGTACTGGTATTGAGAAGATCCGGCGAGCCATTGTTGAAACGCCGTCACATCTTCAAGTCGGAGTGGTGCGTTCCAGCGCCACCGATCAAGACACCGCCGCAGAGTACAACATTAAGACGTTAACGAATATTGTTGTACCGGAGGACTACACCGCACCTACTGGATGGACCGTATCAAAGGGTAGGGAGGCAGGCCTGTCATATTTGAAATTTAACGTCCCAATGGAGTTGGTCACAACGACCGATGGCATCGCGCAATACGAAAGCATTTTGCGTTACGTTTGCCAACGATTGATCGTGCGTGGTGGTTATGGCGGTTTATCGCCCATTCTCCCCCATAGCTATCACCGTTACATGCCGCAGGAATGGGCGCTTGCTGAGCGCTTTAGCGGGTTGGAGATCGATAGCACCGCGCATTTACTCAAAGATGACTTCGACCCGGTTTCCTATGAGGGACCATCTTCGTCGGAGATGACAGCCTTTTACGATCATCTTCATCCCGGCGCAAAAGTCGGCCGATGGGGTTTCATCAAGGGCGTGAACTGGTACACGATCCTGGGCGAGTTATTCGTCGACCGCCTGGGTGGAGAGGCTGCCATACGCGAAGCACTGAATCGTCCTGACATTCACATCGAACGCATCGGCTCGTGCCTGCTGATCCGCGCCGGGGATTTCCCGCGTCTCGGCGCCCCCGAGGAAGGTCTACCCGAACCCTACGTGTTCGTGAACAGCGTATTGCGCGTGCTACGCGATCCAGGGCCCGACGCCTTGCATACCTATATCCCGGACTTGCCGAGCGCGGATACGAAGAACGCGCGCGCGTGGGCAGCGCGCTTTGACCTGCCCGACGCCGCACCGATTCCCGAGCCCCCGACTGTCGTACCGCAGCCGGTGAAACGTGAGCCCGTCCGTCTCAATGTCCGCGGCGGTAGCCCTTGCCCGGAAGCGGGCTGGTGGCATACGCCAGCGAAAGCGGGGAGCCGTCGCTATTTCGAAGCGGGCGAAATCATGCCCGCGATCGAAGGAAGCCCGTGGGGTGAGACATACTGGCATTGGTCGCCAAGCGGGAGTTAGCAGCTTTGCCTTGTTGCGAATCCAGCAACGCGCCTTAAGCATGCATTCGAATGAAACTTGCGCCTGCGCCTGCATGGTAAAAACCGAACGCCTAACTCACCTATCTCCCCGATTTGCTTAGTGCGGATATCGAGCACGCGCATCCATGGCCGGCACGCTTTATCCACCCCAGCACGCGATGTTTCTGATGAGAAAAGTTATCGAACTCCAGGCAGCGCGTCCGCCATGCGGCATTAGCTCTACAGCGGATTCCGAAGAACCCCCCACCCCTTCACCCAATGTTATTATCGGAAACACGACCCGCCCGCCCGAGGCGCGCAACAAACCCGCTGGCCCCATGGACACCCACCTCACCAAACCCGCCGACGCATCCACCACCGACCTCGGCCGGCGCGTGCGCGCCGCGCGCCAGGCGCAGGACCTGACGTTGGAAACCGCGAGCCGTCTCTGCGGCGTCTCCCGCTCGACGCTCTCCAAAGTCGAAAACGGCCTGATGTCCCCCACATTCGACGTGCTGCAGAAAATCGTCGTCGGTTTGAAAATCGAAATCGGCGAGTTGTTCGGCTCGACGCCCAAAGTCAGCGCCAACGGCCGTCGCGCATTGACCCGCAAAAACGAAGGCCAGCGTCACGCCTATCGCGGCTACCAGATGGAACTGCTCGCCACCGACCTCGCGCACAAAGCGATGCTGCCGTTTCGCATCCGCATCTCCGCGCACACGCTCGACGCGTTCGACGACTGGGGCCGTCACGAAGGCGAAGAATTCCTGTACGTCATCAGCGGCAGCGTGTGCCTCTATTCCGAGTTGTACGCGCCGACGCGTCTGAACGCCGGCGACAGCCTGTACTTCGACAGCCGCACCGGCCACGCCGCGGTGTCCACCAGCGAAGAAGACGCCGAGGTGTTGTGGATGGCGACCAGCGCCGACATCCCGCAAGCACCGGCAACCGTACCGCTCGCCGAATCGGGCAAGAAATAACGAAAGCGCCTTGACGACGCGCCGCCAACGTCCGCGGCACTCGCCTGGCAACGATACGTCAAGCCGCCTGGTTCGCGGTCATCTTGAAGATGCCCTGTGCGTTGCCCGCGTCGAAACGCAGATCCGTTTGCCAGCGGCGCGCGTCCTGATCGAACGTCCGCTTGCGCGTGATGAACTCGTAGAACGAGCCCGGCACGTCGCGCGTCACGATGCTGCCGTCGGCCGCGCGGAATTCGCGCCGCACGATGTCCGCGCGATACGCCGTCTGGAACACGCGGCCCGAACGCGAACGCTCCACTTCCGGCTTCATCGGACGACCCTTGGCTTTTTCGTCGTCGGCGAGTATGAACACGTCCGCGACGCGATCGGTGACGTGATTGAAGGCGTTGCCTTCGGTCGCGATCCAGGCCATTTCCGCCGACTCCTTCAACAACACGTCGTAATCGGCCTCGCATGGCGTCTCGTGCTGACGCGCGAACGCGCCGACGATCACCGGTAGCAACGCATGCGCCGCCTCCAGCGGCAGCACGCCTTCGCGTTCGAGCTCCCACAAATGGCCGACGGCTTGCGGCGTCAGCGGATCGCGCGACGCGCCGATCACATTCGTCACCGCCTGCTGGAATTCCGCCGAGAAACGCTCGGGGTGCAATTCGCTGACGAAGAATTGCGCGATCTCATCGGGCGCGTCGTCGTGCGCCCACGCGCGGCCGGTCATGCCGAGACGGTCGAGCGGATAGCGTCCGTTGATGCTGAAGCCGAGCGGACGCAGAATGCGCGCGAACGCGGCTTCGCCCGGCGGCAGCGCGCCGTTCTCATGCCAGCGCACGGTGCGCAATGCGCCGTGGTCGAAGTACACGCCGCCGCCCGCGACGATCGTCTCCTGCGTGTACTCGCGGCCATTCGCGGAGCGCGCCAGCAAGTCGTCGAACAACGCCATGTTCAGCGCTTGGGCGAGTTCGGCACGCGTCACGGTGCCTTCTTCGCATTCGCTGAGGATTCGCGGATGGTTCAGCGTGGCGAACAGCCGCGCGGTTTTGTCGACGCCGAGCAGTTTCAGCAGCAGTTGTTCGACATTCGCATTCTTGATGTTTCGCATATCGGTTCCGGGCGGCGTGCGGTGAGACGCGTTCGTGTATTTGGAGGACGGCATGCCGGCGTGGCTTCAAGCCCTATGCGCGGCATCGCCGAAGGCGAGATTATTCAGAGCCGCGGCGGCGCCGTAAAGCGAGATAAAATCGCCACTTGATGCGTTTTCGGAATCAACGTGCGAAAGTTCAAGATCCCCAACATGGGCGCGCTGCTCGCCTTCGAAGCCGCCGCGCGACACGAGAGCTTCACGCATGCGGCGCGTGAGTTGTTTCTCACCGAAAGCGCGGTGTCCCGGCAGATCAATACGTTGGAGAGCAATCTCGGCGTGCGGCTGTTCGCGCGCGCCAAACAGCGCGTGGTGCTGACGAAGGCGGGCAAGGTGTATAGCGCGCAGGTGCGGCGCGCGCTGGAGCAACTGGATCGCGACACGCTGTCGATCATCGCGCATGGCAGCGGCGGCGGTTATCTGGAACTGGCGGTGCTGCCGACTTTCGCGTCGCAATGGTTGATTCCACGGCTCGCGGCATTCAACGAACGGTATCCCGATGTACGCGTCAATATGGGCGTGCGCACGGGCACGTTTCCGTTCGGCGATACGCATTTCGAAGCCGCGATTCACTACGGCAAACCGACATGGCCGGGCACGTCGGCGGATTTCCTGTTCAGTGAGGAAGTCGTGCCGGTGTGCGCGGCGAGTCTGCTGACGCGGCCTGTTCGCAAGGCCGCCGATCTGCTGGATTACCCGTTGCTGCATTCCACCACGCGCCCCGATGGCTGGGCGGCATGGTTCGCCCACCTCGGCGTCGACGATAACCGGACGATGCAAGGCGTGCGCTACGAACTTCATACGATGCTGATCAGCGCGGCCGCGGCGGGTCTCGGCATTGCGCTGGTGCCACGCTTTTTCGTCGATGCGCAGCTCGAACAGCTTGGACTAGCGATACCGCTCGACGCGCCCGCAGTTGCCGACTCGGCGTACTACCTCGTCTATCCGACCGAGTTGAGTCACGGCAAGCCGCTCGCCAGCTTCCGCGAATGGCTGCTGGGGGAAGCGGCTGCGTATGGCGCGGTCAATCCGGGCTTGGCCGGCAATCCCGATACCGATTGATCAAGCGCCAAGCCTTGGAGCGTTACGCGCCCGTTTGCTCACGCGCCTGCGCGAGCGCGCTGAGATTGCCTTCGCCAAAACCGTGATGCCCTTGCCGCTGAACGATCTCGAAGAAGATCTCGCCGGCGTTACGTCGCACGAAAGTCTGAAAGAACAGCAGCGGCACGCCGTCCGCGCCGATCTCGCCGTCCACCAGCACATGCGTGCGCTTGAGCCGCTCGACATCGAGCCCATGACCCGGTAGCCGTGTGTCCAGTTGCTCGTAGTAGCGCGGCGGCGGCTCGACAAATTCAACGCCGTTCGCCAGCAGTTGCTCGACGCACGCGAAGATATCGTCGGTGGCGAGCGCGATGTGCTGCACGCCTTCGCCCGGATGATCCGGCAGATACTCGTGCATCAGATTGGTCCGGCGCGTGCCCTCTTCATACAAGGGAACGCGGATCGCGCCGCATGGCGACACCATCACGCGCGATTCCGCCGACACATGCCAGTTCGCGTGCAGTTCGTGAATCTCGCGGAAGTTGAGCAGGTCGCGATAGAAGTCGAGCCATTCCTGCATGCGGCCCTCGCCTACCGTCTGCGTGAGATGGTCGACCGCGACGAGGCCGGTGCCCACGTGACTCAAATCGGCGTGCGCGGTGTCGATCTCGATGGGCCGGAAGTCGATGTCGAAGATCGAAATGTCGCCGAGGCCGCCGCGCTGACCGCCGCGGCCGCGCCAACGGTCGACGAAATAGATATGCGAGTCGCCAATGCCCTGGATCGCCGGAATCAGCAGTTCGCCCGCGCCGAGGCGCTCGCCTTCGAACGCCCACGCGCCGAGTTCGATCGCGCGATCGAACGCGCGCTGCGCGTCGGCCACGCGAATACCGATCGCGCAGATGCCCGCGCCGTATTCCTCGGCGTAGCGCGCGGCGAACGAATCGGGTTCGGCGTTGATCAGGAAATGCATCTCGCCCTGGCGATACAGCGTGACGTCCTTGCTGATGTGGCGCGCAATCGCCTTGAAGCCGAGTTTCGTGAAGGTCTCGCCGAGCGCCTTCGGCTCGCGTGCGGCGAACTCGACGAATTCGAGGCCGGCTGTGCCGAGCGGATTGTGCTCAGGCGCCGACACGGCGCGCAGCGCGGCGTCTGGAGTGGGCAAGTCGCTGGGCATGGCAATCTCCTTGTGCAGTCTTTCGACGCTTTTTTCCGATGTTCGGTGCGAGCCGTCGCGCATCCGCAGTACGGCAACGCGGTCGGCGACGGTTTTTGCACCGTGTTTGTACACCGGCTAATAGAGCGTTCGCAACCTTCATTTTGTACCGGACGGTTCACTTGCAGCGAATCGACGGGCCGTGCATGGCCACGAGCGCGGCGGGTCAGGTCTTCAGCGTGCCGTGGGCGTTGCGGTTCCACGTGTACGATTCGCCTTTTTTGCCTTTGTCGCGGGCTTTGGCTTGCCTTCGGCGGCGGCGGCCATGCGCAATTGCGCGACTTCACGCACGGCGTCGATTAGCGCGCGCCCCACCGGCGACGGCTGCGTGTCCGAGCGCCGGATCAGTCCAACCGGCTCGTCGGTGCCGGCGAACGGCAAGGGCAAACGCACCAGCATGCCGTGCGCCAGTTCGTACTCCACCGCGCTCAGCGGCACGAACCAGACCGCGTCGTTTTCGAGCGTCAACGCGCGGCCCGTCGATACCGACAGCACCTCGACAAACGCCGACAGCGGCGGCACGCCCCACGCGCTCAACAAGCTTTCCGCCGATTGCCGGATGAGCGTGCCGAACGGCGGCAGGACCACCGGAAAATCTTCCAGCGAGGTGGCTGGCAAACCGGCGCCCAATGCCAGCGGATGCCCGGCCCGCACCACCGCGATCAACGGCTCGCTGAACAGCTGTTCGAAGCTGAGACCGACCATTCGCTCCGGGTCCGCGAGACGCCCAATCGCAAATTCGATCGTGCCTGCTTTCAGACGTTCGAGCAATTCGGGGTTGGCGCCGGTCGCGAGGCGCACGATCACGCGCGGCCATAGCGCGGCGAACCGCTTGAGCACCGGCGGAATAAGCGCGGCGGCGACGGTCGGCAGGACGCCGATTTCCAGCGTGGCCGCGGCCGCGCCTTCCGGGCGCGCCAGCAAGTCGACGCCCTGCCGCAGCGCACTGACGCAGGCGCTCGCATGCGGCATGAAGAGCTGGCCCTCGCGGGTCGGCACCGCGCCGTGGCGGCCGCGCTCGAACAGCTTCACGCCGAGAATCGCCTCGAGTTCGGCGACGGTCTTGGATACCGCCGGCTGCGTGATCGAAAGACTTTCGGCGGCCCGCTGCACGCTGCCGAACTGCGCGACGGCGAGAAAGCACTGGAGATGACGGAATTTGACGCGGCTGTCCGCGAGGCTTCGTTGCATAACGAAAGGTTATACGAAAAGGGCGAAAACGTCACTTTGCATAACCGAGCCGGTTAGATAAAGTCGCTCCATAAGTTGCACCCACAATTCCTCGAAGGAGACACTCATGGATGAGTCCTTTCTCACCGCGCGCGATTTCGCGTCCCACCCCGGGTACATCTATCCCGGCTACGGCTCATCGGTCAAACGTGGCCCAACGCGTCCGCTCATTCCGCTGAAGGAAAAACTGCGCGACCAGCGCGTGCCCGTCTACGGCACCGAAGACCTCGGCGCCCTCGACCACGATCTGACGCGCAATGCGGTGCGCAACGGCGAGCCGCTCGGCGAGCGCATCATCGTGACGGGGCGTGTGCTCGACGAGGGCGGCCGTCCGGTGCGCAATACGCTAGTGGAAATCTGGCAAGCTAATGCCGCTGGCCGCTACGTGCACAAGAACGATCAGCACGACGCGCCGCTCGATCCGAATTTTCTCGGCGCCGGCCGCTGCCTCACCGACAACGAAGGCCGTTATCGCTTTCTGACTATCAAGCCGGGCGCTTATCCGTGGGGCAATCATCCGAACGCATGGCGTCCGAACCACATTCATTTCTCGCTATTCGGCGAGCATTTCGGCTCGCGTCTCGTCACGCAGATGTATTTTCCCGGCGACCCGCTGCTGGCCTTCGATCCGATTTTTCAGGGCACGCCGGAGCATGCGCGTGACCGCCTGATTGCGAACTTCTCGCTCGACACCACGCAAGAAGCCTACGCGCTCGGCTACGACTTCGACATCGTGCTGCGCGGCCGCAACGAAACGCCGATGGAGCGTTAAACCATGACCACTCTCAAGCAAACGCCTTCGCAAACGGTTGGGCCGTACTTCGCTTACGGTCTGTGCCCGCAGCAATACGATTTCGACTTCAGGAGCTTGTTCACGCCCGTTCTGGCCGACCGTGAAGCGGCCGGCGAGCACGTCACGATCGTCGGGCAGGTGTTCGATGGCGACGGCAAGGTAATCGGCGACGCCATGCTGGAAATGTCGCAAGTGGATGCCGATGGCCGCTTTCCGGAATCGCGCGAGGAAATCCTGAAGACCGGTTTTCGCGGCTTCGCACGCGTCGGCACGGGTACGGATCCGCAGCAGCGCTTTATCGTGGAAACGGTGAAACCGGGCCGCGTGAGCCCGGATCAAGCGCCGCATCTGAATGTGATCGTGACGATGCGAGGCATGCTGCTGCACACGTTTACCCGCATCTATTTCGAGGACGAAGCCGAGGCAAACGAACACGATGCCGTGTTGGCAGCGGTTCCGGCGGACCGGCGCGGCACGCTGATCGCGCGCCGCGAACCGAACATGGCCAACGTGTACCGGTTCGACATCCACATGCAAGGCGATCGGGAAACCGTATTTTTCGACCTGTGAAGCAGAATTTCTATACTTTCAGATTGCTTTCACCTACACTGACGTTGATCCGTCTGGCGACTGGATCACGAAACTCCGAGTAGTTAAGCCCGCCTCGCGCGGGCTTTTTTTTTGCGCCCGTCGAGAGCAGTTACTTCAACGAGCACCGCAGCCAGCGGCTGATTCTCGCGACGTCGGCAATGTGGTCGCGCGCGCCGGACGCACCAAACACCACGATATCGACGGGCCGGCCATGCACGATCATCCGCACGACGACACAGTGCCCCGCCTCGTTGATGAAACCGGTTTTCTGCAACACGATCGACCGGTCACCGCCTCGCACCAGCGCATTCGAGTTGTGATAACTCAGCCGCGCGCGGCCGCTGCCGGGCAAGACGATTTGCTCGCGATCAGTGGAGTAAGCGCGAATCAACGGGTAACGGCTCGCCGTCTCGACCAGCAATGACAAGTCCCGCGCGGTAGAAACGTTCCGCGGCGACAAGCCCGTACCGTTCACAAACGACGTATGCCGCATGCCCAGCGCGCGAGCCTTCGCGTTCATCGCGGCGACGAAACCCGGCCGGCCGCCGGCGTAATCGCGGCTGAGCGCAGCCGCGGCGCGGTTCTCCGACGACATCAACGCAATGTGCAACATGTCATGCCGCGACAAGGTCGAACCGACGCCCAGGCGTGAGCCGGTGAACTTGTCGAAATCCTGATCCTGGACCGTGACGTTGAGCGGCGCGTTCAGCTTGTGCCTTGCATCGAGTGACACCACGGCCGTCATCAGCTTGGATATCGAAGCAATCGGCATGACTCGGTCGGCCTGCTTTTCGGCGAGAACGGTATGCGTTCGCTCGTCCACGACATAGACAGCCTTTGCATGAAGCAACGCTCGCGAATTAGGCGTGTAGCCGCAGCGCGCCAATAGACGCAGCGACGCATGCGAAGTGCCGCGCGGCGCTGACGCACGCTGCCGCGCATCGCGCTGTTCCGCTGTCGCTTGTGGGCGCCTCGCGGCGCGCGGCTCTCGCGCAATACGTGCAATACGCGCAGCCTGCCGGCGATGCTTGAGCGCGAGCTTGCCGACGTGCATCGGCCGCTGCGCGCTCGCCGCAGGCTTGCGCTTGTGCACGATACGTCGCCGCGCTTTGCGGACGGTTGGCTTCCTGGCTTTGGCTGAAGTTCTGGTTTGTGCTTTCGACGCGTGCCCGATGGACGGTGCAAGCTGCCGGCTCACGCCAACGGAGGTATGCCGCGCAGGCTCGTGGCCCGCCGCAAACGACCAGCCGATGTTCAGCCACAACAGGCCGAACAACGCGACGTAGCGGAACCACGCGGGAAAACGATAGACAGGAAATTCGAATGAAGGAGTTCGACGATCGTACGGCATGCAGCTTCCGGTTCTGTGCCGTGTGAGCCCGAATCGATTGGGTGCGGAGTCGGCAACGAGCCGCCGATCTTAAGGCAGTTCACGCACCCGATCAACGGCGAAGGCATATGCCGGCTGATTCATCGCCGTTATGCGAGCGCCGAAACGCAGACCTCAACAACGGAAGTGATCGATGTCCTGCCCAGCGTAAATCGCACGCGCGAGCCAGTCCGGCTTGTCGCCGTGACCGTCCCACGTATTGCCGAAGGCGTCGCGATACATCACGGCTCGCGTCTTGGCTGCGTCGGCCTCGATCGCCTCGGCTAGCGCTTCCGTCGTAATGCCGTATTCGTCCATGCGTCGGCGTATCCACAGGATCAAGCGCTCACGCGCATTCCCGTCGAGGTCGAACAGCCTTTGTTCTTCTCGCTCTTTCATAACGTACCGGTTTCGCGGCTGATAATGCTCGCGTTGGATATACAAAGAGTTCGCTAAAACAACGCGAAGCTTATGCGTGATTCAGATAGGCACGTGCGAATCGAACTCGCGACGCCTCTCCCGATGCGGGGAAACTCGCACCTGGGAAATCATGCCCAACAAATCCTGGATTTCGGGGAATTGGCCGGCAAACGGCTCGAATTCGGCCCACGACTTGCCTCAGTGTTCCGAGGCTGCTTCAGCGTATGGAAGGCAATTCTAGCATCCAATTTCTTATGTTTGCAGCAAGGGTTTGCTTTACCTGCGATGTGGGGGTTTTCAAATTCTTATTGGGTTATTAGGGTCGCCCGCGCAGGCGCGCAGTTAATTAACCTTGAGACAGCAAGGATAGATACTGGCGCAAAGCTAAACACAATCCGCACGGAAAAACGCAAATGCAAGACCTCACCCACTCATGCTATGTTTCATTGATTAACATCCGAGCGTACAGGAGACACACAACATGCCCGCATCGACCGCTATCGTCACGATTCTCGCCGCGCTGCTGCTCGGTGCGATGAGTCCCGGCCCGAGCTTTGTCATCGTGGCCCGCAATGCCATCGGACTATCGCGCGGCGACGGTCTCGCCACCGCGCTCGGCATGGGCATCGGCGGCGTGTTCTTTAGCGGCGTGGCGTTGCTCGGCCTATACACGTTGCTCGCCACCGTCGAATGGCTGTACATCGGCCTGAAAGTGGCGGGCGGTCTCTACCTGATCTACCTGGCGTCGAAAATCTGGCGCGGCGCGGCCAAACCGCTCGCATTCGATGCAGCCCAAGCCGCCCCGGCCAATGTGCGCAAATCTTTCTGGATCGGCCTGAGCACGCAACTCAGCAATCCGAAAACAGCCGTCTACTACGGCAGTATCTTCGCGGCTCTGCTTCCGCAACATCCGCCGCTGTGGTCCTACTTCGCATTGCCGCCCGCGATCTTCGCTATCGAAGCCGGCTGGTACACGATCGTCGCGCTGTGCTTTTCGAGCAAGCGGCCGCGCGAAGTCTATTTGCGGTGGAAAGCGTGGATCGATCGCGTCGCGGCGGGCGCGGTTGCGGCGCTTGGACTGCGCCTCGTTTTGACGGCACATAAAGTCGGCATCTGAAACCTCGCTTGCCGTGGTTCGGCTTGGCGCGCTGAGCCGCTTATGGCGCCGGATCGCGCGACACGCCGAACCACGGCCGCAAGGTATGCCCGGGCGAGGAGCAATAGGCCTTTTCCGAAACAGTTACAAGTTAAGTGTTGACGCTGGCATGCCCCGGCGGTTACTGTGGCGATCGAAGTTCAAGAAGTTCGATTGCTGTTCATCAATGTTCGCTCCTCAGCGGTATTCGTTGTCCTCTCCCTCCTTGACGCTTCAAGCGCTCCTCAACAGAGCAAATCTTTCTATTTTTTCCTCAAGGATTCTTCATGGATACCGGTACCGTTAAGTGGTTCAACGACAGCAAGGGCTTTGGCTTCATCACCCCGGACAAGGGCGGCGACGACCTGTTCGCGCACTTCTCCGAAATCAGCGGCGACGGTTTCAAGACGCTCGCTGAAAACCAGAAGGTGAGCTTCGAAACGAAGCAAGGCCCGAAGGGTCTGCAAGCGGCTAACATCAAGCCGCTGTAAGTTTGAAGGGCTCGGTGTCCGGCAACGGGCATCGGGCTGCAGCGACATCCTCGCGGAGCTTCGTCTCCCACAGTTGGCGCGATCGCTTTTAGCTGCACGTGTTTTTCGCAGCAAGCCCAAAGCGCCAAACGCCTCGTTGCACCTCTCATTCTCCCTCTGGCTTCAACGCCCTTTTTTCGCTTTCCGACTGCGTCGTGATTCGGCTTGCAATGGCTTGAATCGGCTCGTCCGCGTGACTCGTACAACGGTCCGCCCGGCAGGCACGCACTCGTACATCATTAAAATAAAATGACAAACAAACATAGGCATCACTACAACGGCTATGCCGTCCAACCCTCGGCGCATCGTTTGCCCGACGGCAGCTTTTCATCCAACCTGTTGCTCGAACGCGCTGACAGCGCGCGTGCCGAAGGGCGCTACCAGTTCTATTCGCTCGATTACTTCACGAACGAAGAACAGGCTTTGCAGCACTCGGCAAGCTGGGCACGCAACTGGGTCGACACGCGCGGTTAAGCGCGCGGCCCACGGCTCTACGCGATGACGCGCGCATGATTTGCGCGCGCATCTCGCGACATGACGTAGTGCGCCATGCGACACGCTTTGCAACCGCAAGTGGCCTTACTCGCCCTGCTCCGCCTTGATCCGCGCGCGCAGTTCAAACTTCTGAATTTTTCCCGTCGACGTCTTCGGCAATTCGCCGAAGCGCACCGCTTTCGGCAACTTGTATCCCGCAAGAAAGAGCCGGCAGTGCGCGATGATCTCTTCCGCGCTCACCTGAGCGCCTTCCTTGAGTTCGACGAATGCGCACGGCACCTCGCCCCATTTCGGATCGGCCATCGCCACCACGGCGGCAACCGATACCGCGGGGTGACGGTACAGCGTGTCCTCGACCTCGATGCTCGAAATGTTCTCGCCGCCTGAAATGATGATGTCCTTGCTGCGATCGCGAATGCGAATGTAGCCATCGGGCATCCGCACGCCCAGGTCGCCGGTGTGGAACCAGCCGCCGCTGAAGGTGGCCTCGGTGGCGCGCTCGTTCTTCAGATAGCCCTTCATGCAGATGTTGCCGCGGAACATGATCTCGCCGATCGTCTCGCCGTCGTCAGGCACGGGCGCGAGCGTGTCCGGGTCGAGCACCGTCACGGCCGCTTGCAAGTGGTAGCGCACACCTTGCCGCGCGTTCAGTTCGGCGCGTTCGCTGTCGCCGAGCGCTTCCCACTCCTCCTGTTTCGCACAGACGGCGGCCGGCCCATAGGTCTCGGTGAGTCCGTACACGTGCGTCAGATCGAAACCGATTTCCTTCATCTTCGCGATCACGGCCGGTGGCGGGGCCGCGCCGGCCACCATGGTCGACACGCGATGCTCGATGCCGTCTCGCCATTCGGCCGGCGCATTCGCCAGTGCGCTCTGCACGATCGGCGCGCCGCAATAATGCGTGACGCGTTCGCGGCGGATCAGGTCGAACACCGTCTTCGCGTCGAACTTGCGCAGACAGACGTTGACGCCGGCGCGCGCCGCCACCGTCCACGGAAAACACCAGCCGTTGCAGTGGAAAAGCGGCAAGGTCCACAGGTAAATTGCATGCTTGGGCATATCCCATTCGAGGATATTGCTGAGCGCATTCAGATAAGCGCCGCGATGGTGGTAGACCACGCCTTTGGGATCGCCAGTCGTGCCCGACGTGTAATTCAGCGCGATGGCGTCCCACTCGTCGGCCGGCATGGTCCACGCGAATTGCGGATCGCCCGATTGCAGCAACGCTTCGTAGTCGGTCGCGCGGATGAACTTACCTGGGTCGGCGGGCATCGCGTCCGCCACGCTGATGACGTGTAGATCGGGGAACTCCAGCGCGGCGCGATGCGCGAATTCGCCGTACTCGGTATCGACGATCAGCGCCTTCGCCTCGCCGTGACGCAACATGAACAGCAGCGACGGCACGTCGAGCCGCGTATTCAGCGTGTTGAGCACGGCGCTGGCCATCGGCACGCCGAAGTGCGCTTCTATCATCGGAGGAATGTTGGGCAGCAGCGCGGCGACCGTGTCACCGCGTTCTATGCCGGCCCGCCGCAATGCGCTGGCCAAACGCCGCGCGCGTTCATAGGTCTCGCGCCAGTTGCGGCGAATCTCCCCGTGGACGACCGCCGGCCGCTCACCGTAGACTTCGGCTGCGCGTACGATGAAATCGATGGGCGTCAGCGGGACATAATTGGCCTCGCGCCGCTCGAGGCCTTCTTCGAACATGTGCTTCATCACGTCGTCTCCTGGGGCGCGGGCCGCGCCGTCGATTGTTTTGATTGATGATTCAAGCCTAGCAACTGTCATGGTGAACTGTCTGTCATTCAAATGACAGAGTAGCGCGCGCCGGCTTTTGTGAATCGGCTTCGTCGGCATACGTATCCTTAACCGCTCATGAACGACGCTCCTCTCACCGCCCCGTCGGACGCTCGCTCGCACCGGCCGGCGCGGGTAGCGTGCGCCGACCTGCCGCGGCTATTCGCCACCTGCGCCTGGTTTCGCGCGCTCGCCGCCGAGCACCAGGCCATGGTGCTCTCCAGCGCGCACGCGGAGTACCTGGAAGGCGGCGCGTGGGTCGCGCGCCGCCAGGAACCGTCGGACTACTGGATCGGCGTGCATTCCGGCCTCATCAAGCTCGCGATCTACAACGCTTCGGGCCGCAGTTGCACGCTCTCCGGCGTGCCGCCCGGCGGCTGGTTCGGCGAAGGCAGCGTGATCAAGCGCGAATTGCGCAAATACGATGTGGCTGCGATTCAGCCTTCGCTCGCGATGTTCGTGCCGTCCAACACCTTCCATGCGCTTCTGGAATCGAGTCTGCCGTTCACCGGCTTCGTGATCCGGCAACTGAACAACCGCATGGGCGAATTCATCGCCTCGATCCAGAACAGCCGGTTGCTAGACGTGGATGCGCGCGTCGCGCAGTCGCTCGCGCAATTATTCAATCCCGATCTCTATCCTGATACGCGCCGAACGCTCGCCATTTCGCAGGAAGAAGTCGGCCTGTTGGCGGGCGTATCGCGCCAGCGGATCAATCAGGCGCTGCAAAACCTCGAAAAGCTGCGGATTCTGCGCCTCTCGTACAACCAGATCGACGTGCTCGATCTCGAACGCCTGTACGCGTTCGGCCGTGAACAGATCTAGCGCTTACGCGCATTTTCCATGCACGGTTTCGCCGCGCGTTCAGCGGCGACCCGCCTTGTATCAGCCCACATTTTGAGCATCAGGATAAAGAAAGCGCCGCAAAAGCCGTTATGCGAGCTATGCAGCGCAGATTGCAGCCCTTCCCCATTCCGAGCTCAACGTCCTGGCCAAGCTGATAATGAACCGTCTGACACTCAAACAGAAGTTGTGGGTCCCGTTGCTGCTTTGCTGGGTGGCGCTCCTGATCGTGACCGTTGTGAACGCGTTGGAAGCGCGTAGCGCTCAAATGGACGCGCGGCGCGCGGATCTGGCCGACGTCACCGACATGGCGGTGTCGATCGTCGCCGACTACGCGAAGCAGGCCGACGCCGGCAAGCTCTCCGTCGACGACGCGAAACAGCAGGCCATCGCCCGCATCAATGCGCAGCGCTATGGCACGTCCGGCTACGTGACGATCGTGCGCGGCGATTCGGTGATGATCACGCATCCGATGAGCCCGAAGCTGAACGGCAAGGACATGAGCGCCTTTCGCGACGCCAAGGGCAACGCGCTGTATCAGGACATCGCCCAGGCCGGCGGCTCGGCGGCGGGCGCCGGATATCTGCGCTACTGGTGGCCTAAACCCGGTGCAACGGCGCCGAGCGAAAAGATCGGCTACGTGAAGCGCTTCGTTCCGTGGAATTGGGATTTCATCGCCGGCGCCTATATGGACGACATCCAGGCGCAGTTCTATGCAACCCTCGGGCGTTCGGCCGGCATGCTCGTGCTGCTGGGCGTGCTGGTGTCGTTCGTGGCGTCGCGCGTGGTGCGCAATGTGTCGCGCTCGATCGGCGGCGAGCCTTCCAGCGCGGCGGCCATCGCCATGCAGATCGCCCAAGGCGATCTCGCCACGCACATCGACCTGCGCCGCGACGACACGTCGAGCCTGTTGTTCTCGCTGCGTGAGATGCGCAATCAGCTTGCCGCCACGGTCGCGCGAATCAAGACCTCCGCCGAGACGATCACCGTCGCCTCGAAGGAGATTGCGGCAGGCAACCTCGATCTGTCGAGCCGCACCGAGGAACAGGCGGCTTCGTTACAGCAAACGGCCGCCAGCATGGACGAACTGACGAAGACCGTCACGCAGAATGCCGACAATGCGGCGACCGCGTCCGAACTGGCGACCGATGCATCGAATATCGCCGCGCGCGGCGGTCAGGTGGTCAACGACGTGGTCGAGAAAATGGCGGGCATCACCGAGGGTTCGCGCAAGATCGGCGAGATCATCAGCGTGATCGAAGGCATCGCGTTCCAGACCAACATCCTCGCGCTGAACGCCGCGGTGGAAGCGGCGCGCGCCGGCGAAGAGGGCCGCGGCTTCGCGGTGGTCGCGGGCGAGGTGCGCAATCTCGCTCAGCGCAGCGCGACGGCGGCCAAGGAGATCAAGGTGCTGATCGACCAGTCGGTGGCGCAAGTCGGCGAGGGCTCGACGCTGGCCGGGAGGGCGGGCAGCACGATCGGGGAGGTGGTCGACGCGGTACACCGCGTGACGGCGATCATCAACGCGATTTCGGCGGCTTCGAAGGAACAGAGTTCGGGCATCGGCGAGATCAATCTCGCGATCCGTCAAATGGACGACGTGACGCAGCGTAACGCGGCGCTCGTCGAGCAGGCCGCGGCCGCAGCCGGTTCGCTCGATGAACAGACGGAACGGCTCCGGCATGCCGTTGCCGTGTTCAAGGTCGAGCAACATGCCTGATTGAGCGGGGCACTTTCCGCTTCGATTGAAAAAGGCCGTCACGGGCTGATCCGGTGACGGCCTTTGTTTTTGCGCTTTTCTGCGCGGTGAGGGAGGCTAATCGATGCGAACGGTGCGGGTGTCAGCCATCGGTCAAAACCGCGCGTCCATAAAAAAAGGTGCCGCGAACGGCACCTTTTCGTACGACAACCAGCTTCTGCTGAAGCTTAGAAGCGGTGACGCAGACCGACCGTAGCAGCCGTCTGGTTCTTCGACGACGACGGCAGTTGCGACACGTCGCCGCTGTAGATCGACGCGACACCGCCGTCGCCCATTGCGTGCTGGTACACGGCTTGAGCGTAGACGTCCGTACGACGCGACAGCGAGTAGTCGGCTTGCAGGCCGATCTGGTGGTAACGGGTCTTCAGATCGTTGCCGTCCGCGTTGGTACCGTAACCGCGTGCGTCCGTGAACGTGTAAGCGATGCCCAGGCCCAGAGCCGGCGTCACGTTGTACTTGCCGTTGACTTCGTAGTTGTTCGAGCGGCCTTGGCGTTGGCCCACTGCGGCGCCGACGAGGTTGTCCACGCGCGATTGCGTCCATGCGAGACCGACGGTAGCCGGGCCGAATGCGTATGAAGCAGCTGCGCCGAACTCACGTTGACGGAAGTTGCCGGTAATGACGCCGGAGTTGTTCGCCAGTACGCCGTCCGAAGCACCGGTGGCGTTTGCCGCCGGATTGTTTTGCTGTGCGTAAGCCGCGCCCAAACGCAGACCTTGGAACTGGTATGCAGCACCAACGCTGTATTCACGGTTGTTCGCGAATGCGCCAGCCTGGTTCGAGAAACCGTACGTGCCGCCGAACGTGAAGCCAGCGTAGTTAGCGCTCGAGTACTTGATCGAGTTGTTGACGGAGTAGCCGCCGTTCGTGTTCAGGTTGTCGTTGTTGAACGGATGCGCGAAGTACGTGCCGCCCCAGCTGCCCGTTGCGGTCAGCGGTGCCAGGTAGTCTTGCGCAGCATCGTATTGACGACCCAGCGTGACCGAACCGAACTGGTCGCTCGCCAAACCGACGAACGCCTGACGGTTGAACATACCGTTGTTGTTAGCGAACTTGCCGTTGTTGATGTTGAAGCCGCTTTCCAACGTGAAGATTGCCTTCAGACCGCCGCCCAGGTCTTCCGAGCCGCGCAGACCGAACATGCTTTGATTGATGCCACCGCTGCCAGCGGCCCACTTCGAACTGTGGTTGACGTTGCTGGTGTAGGTCAGGCCGGCGTCCAGCAGACCATACAGGGTCACGCTGCTTTGTGCGTGAGCGACGGAAGCGAACGATGCGGCAACCGCAACGACGATGAGACTCTTTTTCATGCGTGGGACTCCAGGTTCGATAATTTACGCGGGGAGCGGGACCTGCCTCAACGGCGCCTGCATCACACGCCGCCGCCCCGTTTGCTGAACCGCTTCGGATCAGCCAGGCACCCTCTGAAACGAAGCGTGAGTGTAGGTGGACACCCTGGTATCGACGCCTGCAATTCGCACAACATGATTTTTCCGAATCAGCAACAATCAACCTGCAATGAGTAATAGTCCTTGTATTTCAGCCATTTAGCGCAAGAGAGAAGATGTCTCGCGTCTGCCTGAGACGTAAATTATCCGCAACCAATCAATATAAAAGTTGTGCGTCTGCAACAGCGTTTTAACACTCCAGACTTAATCGGGCCGAAGTAAGAAGTTTGATTCGCTAAAGAACATCGCCAATTGCTCTGCCGTTCGAATGCGGCATAAATTTATTTTAGAAACTTTGGAACTTAATAGATTTGAGACAGTCGCCATCATCTGGATAAAGAAAGGGCGCGATCTTATCGCCGTGGATTGCCTTGCAATCATTTTTTGATTGAATTCCGGCTCTTCTTCTAAGACCGACAATTTGATCTTAGCCGCTCGGCAGTCTGTGGACCGGGCCCCGGTGGCGGTCGGCGCCGCACATGGGGCGGCGCGGGTGAGAGAACCGCCGTTTAGGCGGTCACGCATTCCTGAGCTAAAGCGGACATCACTTTGCTTGGAAAAAGCCAATGCGCTGAAAGAGGGAAGCCTTCAGCACGGGCGTTGCCCGGAGGTGAATTGCGGCGCCGGCCGCCGCGTGACAAAACCCGTGCTGAGAGCGGACGGCAAACATCTAACAGCCTTCCTGATTTACTTAACGGCGCTGCCGTACCCTTTTTTACAGGGAGTTTCCCTACTTTCAGTCTGGCCAGCCTTATGGCCTGTCTTGCGATCGGCCAAGCGTCTCTTCGTCTTCGGGCGAACTGCCTGGTGCGAGCGGATCGGTTTCCGGCTGCGTGTCCGGTCTGTCTGGCGACGGACGCGGTTGCTCATCTGGCTCATCGAGCGGCTGGCCGGCGGGATCGGCGATGGGATCAATGGTGGGATCGGTTTGCATGACGGGAACGTCCTCCTGGATGGGAATGCCTCCCGCCGTTCCACGCGCAACGAATATTCCCGGAACCGGGCAGCGGTTGCGAAGAACCTTGAGCGGGCAGTAGGACGACGCAGTCGGGAATCAAATCAGCAGCAATTCGCGGTGTCGGTGAGAAGACGACGGATAAAGACCGCCTTCTAAATAACCGAAGCAAATTGCTCAACTCGATTAACACCGCAATAGAAGTGGCATATTGCCGCGCTTAATAGCCGGCTTCATGCGATAAAAAAGGGCTCCGAAATCTCGGAACCCTTCTTTTACATCCTTGGTGGGCCGGGTCGGAGTCGAACCGACGATGTCCTTTCGGAGGCGGATTATGAGTCCGCTGCCTGCAACCAGCACGGCGTCCGGCCCAAGAAAAAGACCCGGTCTCAAGGCCGGGCCTATTCGCTGATTGGCCGACATACTACACGAAAAAGGGGTCTGCGCAACCGCTTCGCCGGCGCGAAACAACCGCAACAGCCCCTTCACAGCGCTAGATCGCCAGCCGCACGTCGCGCGCTTCGGTCAATTCCCTTCGAGGAACGACTTCAGCTTGTCCGAGCGGCTCGGATGACGCAGCTTGCGCAGCGCCTTTGCCTCGATCTGACGGATCCGTTCACGCGTCACGTCGAACTGCTTGCCGACTTCCTCGAGCGTGTGATCGGTGCTCATTTCGATACCGAAACGCATGCGCAGCACTTTCGCTTCGCGCGGCGTCAGCGAGTCGAGCACGTCTTTCACGACGTCGCGCATGCTGGCGTGCAACGCCGCATCCGCCGGCGCGACCGTGTTCGTATCCTCGATGAAGTCGCCCAGATGCGAATCGTCGTCGTCGCCGATCGGCGTTTCCATCGAGATCGGCTCTTTCGCGATCTTCATGATCTTGCGGATCTTGTCTTCCGGCATTTCCATCTTTTCCGCCAGCGTTGCCGGATCCGGCTCGAGACCGGTTTCCTGCAAAATCTGACGCGAAATGCGGTTCATCTTGTTGATCGTTTCGATCATGTGAACCGGAATCCGGATCGTACGCGCCTGGTCCGCAATCGAACGCGTGATGGCCTGGCGAATCCACCACGTTGCGTACGTGGAGAACTTGTAGCCGCGGCGATATTCGAACTTGTCCACCGCCTTCATCAGACCGATGTTGCCTTCCTGAATCAGGTCGAGGAATTGCAAACCACGGTTCGTGTACTTCTTCGCGATCGAGATCACGAGACGCAAGTTCGCCTCGGTCATCTCGCGCTTCGCCTGCCGCGCCTTCAACTCGCCCGCCGCCATCTGACGGTTGGTTTCTTTCAGGTCCTTCAGCGGCAGCACCACGCGTGCTTGCAAATCCAGCAGACGTTGCTGCTGTTCGCGGATCGCCGGAATGTTACGCGTGAGGATCGCGCTGTACGCGTGACCTTCGGCAACGATCTTGTCGGCCCATTCGAGATCCGTTTCGCTGCCGGGGAAGCGTGCGATGAACTCGGCGCGCGGCATGCCGCACTTGTCGACCACCGTATGCAGAATCTGACGCTCGACCTGACGCACTTCGTCCACCTGCGCGCGCAGCGTGTCGCACAGACGCTCGACGGTACGCGCGGTGAAGCGGATCGTCATCAGTTCGTTCTGGATCGTTTCCTGCGCCTTCAGGTAAGACTTGGACTTGTAGCCTTCCTTCTCGAACGCGCGGCGCATCTTGTCGAACCATTCGCTGATGAGGGCGAATTTTTCGAGCGACGCACGCCTGAGCGCTTCCATCTGCGCCGCGTTGGCCGTGGCTTGCGCCGTGCCGTCGTCTTCTTCCTCGTCCTCTTCGGCTTCTTCCTCGACTTCCTCGTCCTCGCTCTCGATCGCCTCGGCCTCTTGCGCGGAGAAGCCGTCCGCATCTTCCGCGTTGGCGTCGATCAGACCGTCGACCAGTTCGTCGATACGGATTTCCTCGTTCGCGACGCGTTCAGCCATCGCCAGAATGTCGGCGATCGTGGTCGGACACGCGGAGATCGCCATGACCATGTGCTTCAGGCCGTCTTCGATCCGCTTGGCGATTTCGATTTCGCCTTCACGCGTAAGCAGTTCGACCGTACCCATTTCACGCATATACATGCGGACCGGGTCGGTGGTGCGGCCGAATTCCGAGTCGACGGTGGAAAGCGCGACTTCCGCTTCCTCTTCCACTTCGTCGTCCGACGAAGCTGCCGGCGCGTTGTCGTTCAGCAGCAGCGTTTCAGCGTCCGGCGCCTGCTCGTACACCGCCACGCCCATGTCGTTGAACGTGCTGATGATGCCTTCGATCGCCTCGGTTTCCGTGAAGTTGTCCGGGAGGTGATCGTTGATTTCAGCGTAGGTCAGGAAACCACGCTCCTTGCCGAGCTTGATCAGCGCGCGCAGTTTGGAGCGGCGCTCCTCGATTTCCTCGACCGTGCCGGGCTGCGACGACGCGAACGCGTCTTTCAGCAGCGCTTTTTCCTTGGCACGGCGATCGCGAGCCTTGACCTTTTCCACCTTGCCGGGAACGGCTGCAGGGGTTTCTTCGCTCTGGGTTGCGTCGTCATCGACGGGTACTTCATTCAGCTTTTTCGTCATGGAGTTCGCCGTACCGGCTGTAGTCTCGACTCGCGGCTGGTGGACAACAGCCGGTTGAACCGTGGATACTGGAGTCTCGCGCACTACCGCATCGTCCTTCGCGGCAGCCGCTTCCCTTGCGCTTCTGACACCCGGCCGCCTGGCCACGGGTGATACAGCTTTCGCCGCCCTGACCGGCTCCGCTCGCGCAGCTGAAGTGGTCGAGGATTTCTTCCCCGCAGCCGGCGCAACGCTGACGGCAGACGCCTTCTTGGCGGAAGAAGCTAACTTGGCTTCGGTGACCTTTCCGGTCCGCTCCCTGGAGCGCGTGCCTGCCGCTTTCTTTCCGCCCGTGGTCCCGTCTGAAGTCTTTGCCATCGCATCGCCTTTTCGCCTTTGCTAGGAAAACCCTTTGAAAAACAAACCGCTGGAAACCTTTAATTATACCACCCAGGTTTCCGGCGTTCCGCCTACAACCCAAGCTGACGCTTCATGTCAGCCCGCTTCCGATTCAGCTCCGAGAGTTCCGCGAACTCCTCCGGCGTATGCCGGGATTGCCGCGAAAGCTGCTCGAGACGATCGCAGTAAGCGTCGTAACGCATCTTCAGAATCGCCGCCTTCAGTTCTTCGCCAACGATCCGTTCCTGCTCGCGCCGTTCCTCGATGACGGTCGCATCTTCCGGGTCCTTCAGCAGCAAATCCCGGACGTTTTCATCATAGTCTAGAATTTTGCGAAAGATTTCCTCGAAAGTTGGGGCGTTTGCGCCGTTGCGCAACAGATCCGACAACAATTGAAATTCCGCCGAATCGCCCAGCGCGCGTGCATGCGTCGTCACTTCCTCGAACAGCTCTCCGTGCCGGGTGACGCTCAGAAGCGCCTGTTCCGACTCTTCGTCGAGCACCGCCACCGTGCGCGGGTACATCACCAGATTGCGCAGCGTTTTCTCTTCGATCCCGGTCACGCTGCGCCGGTCCTTGCGTGCCGGGGCCGAACGGGCCGCCGCCGCGATGCGTGAATCGACCTCGCACAGCGCCGCCACTTCGTCGAACGGCACGTCCAGCCGGTCGGCGAACATATGCATGATCTGGGCGCGCAACGCGTTGGCCGGCAGCGCCTGCAGCAGGGGCTTGGCGTCGAATAGCGCGCGGGCGCGGCCTTCCGGCTGGTCCAGTTCCTTGCCTGTCAGTACTTCGTTCAGCATGAACTGCGAGAGCGGCATGGCGCGCTCGACCTGCTCGGCGAACGCCTCGGTGCCGAATTCACGCACGTAGCTGTCCGGATCGTGCTCGGACGGTAAAAAAAGGAACCGGATCGTCCGGTTGTCCGCCGCATGCGGCAGACAGGCATCGAGCGCACGGCGCGCCGCGCGCCGTCCCGCCGAATCGCCGTCGAAACTGAAGATGACCGTGTCGGTCTGGCGCATCAGTTTCTGGACATGAATCGGCGTGCAAGCCGTGCCGAGCGTGGCGACCGCGTTCTGGAACCCTAGCTGGGCCAGCGCAACCACGTCCATATAACCTTCAACCACGAGCACGTAATGCTGCTCGCGAATTGCCAGGCGCGCCTCGAATAGCCCGTACAGCTCGCTGCCCTTGTTAAATAGAGGCGTTTCCGGGGAATTCAAATATTTCGGCTCGCCACCGTCCAGCACGCGGCCGCCGAAGCCGATCACCTGCCCCTTCACATTGCGTATCGGGAACATGATCCGTTCGCGAAAGCGGTCGTATCGACGGTTCTGACCCTGTGCGTCGGACTTTTCGCTGACGATTACAAGGCCGGACTCGACCAGCGCGTCGTCACGGTAGTTCGGGAAAGCGGCTTCGAGGTTCTGCCAGCCGTCCGGCGCGTAGCCGAGCCCGAAGCGGGCCGCGATCTCGCCCGTCAGGCCGCGCTTCTTCAGATACTGGATCGCGACCGGCGCGCCGCGCAATTGCTTGCGGTAAAAGTCGCAGGCGGTCTGCATGACCTCGGAGAGCGCCGTGGTCACCGCCTTTGACGCCGCCGGCGCATAACCGCCGGAACCCCCACCGCCGCCGCCATACCCCGGCGAAGGCTCGTTCGGCACGGTCAGACCCACCGACTGCGCGAGTTCGTTGACCGCCTCGGGAAACGAGGAGCCCACATGCTCCATCAGGAAACCAATGGCCGTACCATGCGCGCCGCAGCCGAAGCAGTGATAGAACTGCTTGGTCGGGCTAACGGTAAACGAAGGGCTCTTCTCGTTGTGAAACGGGCACAGCCCCATGAAGTTCGCGCCGCCCTTTTTCAACTGCACATACCGGCCGACCACGTCGACGATATCGACGCGGTTCAGCAGGTCCTGCAGGAATGACGGTGGAATCACAGTAAATGACGCTGCCTGAAAAGCTCGAGGCCGCGCGAGCCGAGCCGCCGAGCGGCGGCAGGCGCGGACTGGAAATAGGGAATTACTTCGCGAGCGCGGCTTTGACTTGCGCCGAGACGGCGGTCATGTCGGCACGGCCGGCGAGTTTCGGCTTGAGCACGCCCATGACCTTGCCCATGTCCTGCGGGCCGGCCGCGCCGGTTTGCGCGACGGCGGCCTGGACTTCGGCGACGATCTCCGCCTCGGACATCTGCTCCGGCATGTAAGCGGACAGGATGGCCAGTTCGGCCTTTTCCTTGTCGGCGAGATCCGTGCGGCCGGCCGCTTCGAACTGGCTGATCGAGTCCTTGCGCTGCTTGATCATCTTGTCGATGACAGCGGTGATGGCAGCGTCGTCGAGCGTGACGCGCTCATCGACTTCACGCTGCTTGATCGCGGCCAGCAGCAGACGGATCGTGCCGAGACGCTCGGTCTCGCGCGCCCGCATGGCGGCCTTCATATCGTCGTTGATCTGGTCTTTGAGACTCATCACTCACCTGAATGCGTTGGAATTGAAAAACCGGCCGCGCCGCCAATTGCATCAACACAGATACCCGCTTGGGACTGCTTCCTCAAGCGGGTTGGCGCAATGTGCGTAGTGGATGCGACCCTGCCGGCTGGCCCGAAGGGCCGTGTTTTCCGTGATGGCGCCAGTTGCGCCTTCACCGTTGGATGTCGCCGCTCCGTTCGACAGGAACCGCGGCAACGCCAGAATCAGTAGAACTTCCTTGGCAGCATCTGGCTCCGCAGACGCTTGAAATGACGCTTCACCGCAGCCGCCTTCTTGCGCTTGCGCTCAGCCGTAGGCTTTTCGTAAAACTCGCGGGCGCGAAGTTCCGTCAACAAGCCGGCTTTCTCCATGGTGCGCTTGAAACGGCGCATGGCAACTTCAAACGGCTCGTTGTCTTTTACGCGGATGGTCGTCATTTTTCAATAACGGAACTTTGTAAAGGTTCAGGAGTATAGCAGAGCTTTCTCATAAAGCCATGGCGCCGTCAAGCCCCGCGGACGTACTCCGCGGCCGCCTGGCCGGCCGCCACGCCCGACGCCCACGCCCATTGAAAGTTGTAGCCGCCGAGCCAGCCGGTCACGTCCACCGCTTCGCCGATGAAGTACAGACCGGGCGCGCGGGCGCTCATCATCGTCGACGACGACAGGTCGCGCGTGTCGACGCCGCCGCGCGTCACTTCGGCCTTGCGGTAGCCTTCGGTGCCGTTCGGGGTGAGCGTCCAGCGCGACAAAGCCTCGCCGATGCGGCGCAGGGTCTTGTCGGGCAAGTCGGCGACGCGCGCTTCGGCGGGTATCTGGTGGGTCTCCAGCCACACATGAGCGAGCCGCTGCGGCACCCAGTCCGACAACAGATTCGCAATCTGACGCTTCGTGCCGGTTTTCGCTTCGAGCAATGCCGTCACGGCCTGCTGCTCCGGCAGCAGGTCGATGTGAATCGGCTCGCCGGGCTGCCAGTAGCTCGAGATTTGCAGAACGCCGGGGCCGGACAGGCCGCGGTGCGTCAACAGCAGGTCTTCGTTGAATTCGGCGCCGGTCTTTTTATCGCCGGTCGCCAGCCGCACTTCCAGCGACACCCCGGAAAGCGCCGCGAACGGCTCCCAGTCGGCGGGCGCGAAGGTCAGCGGAACCAGTGCTGGGCGCGTGTCGATCAGTTTGTGGCCGAATTGCTTGGCGAGACGGTAGGCGAAATCGGTGGCGCCGATCTTCGGAATCGACAAACCGCCGGTCGCGATCACGAGGGCGCGCGCCATGATCGGACCCGAGTGCGTGTCCAGCGTGAACCGTCCTTCGGCATCCTGCCGCACCTGTTCGACCGACAGCGGGGCGCGCCATGCAATGCCGCCCGCGTCGCACTCGTTCTTCAGCACATTGATGACGGCGTCACTCGTCTGGTCGCAGAACAGTTGCCCCTTGTGCTTCTCATGCCATGTCACGTGATGGCGCTTGAGCAGCGCCATGAAGTCGCGCGGCGTGTAGCGCGCCAGTGCCGAGCGGCAAAAATGCGGATTCGCCGACAGATAATTGGCCGGCCCGGCATACAGATTCGTGAAGTTGCAGCGGCCGCCGCCGGAGATCCGGATTTTTTCCGCGAGACGCTGCGAGTGGTCGATCAGCACCACGCGGCGGCCGAGTTGCCCGGCCACGGCCGCGCACATCATCCCGGCCGCGCCCGCGCCGATCACTGCGATATCGAAGGATTCCATGGGGCCGCATTGTACCTGCGCGTCCGCGGCCGCCTGCCCGCGCTGCTATACTTTCAGGCTTGCTTTTTCACTTGCGGACGCCTGCCGCGCGTCCTTTCAGGTTCACCTCACCATGCTCGTTCTCGGCATCGAAAGCTCCTGCGACGAAACCGGTCTCGCGCTCTACGACACGGAGCGCGGCCTGCTCGCGCACGCGCTGCATTCGCAGATCGCGATGCATCGGGAGTACGGCGGCGTGGTGCCGGAACTGGCGTCGCGCGACCATATCCGGCGCGCGCTGCCCCTGCTCGAAGAGGTGATGGAGCGTGCGGGCGCGGCGCGTGGCGACATCGACGCGATCGCTTATACCCAGGGCCCCGGCCTCGCGGGCGCGCTGCTGGTGGGCGCGAGCATCGCCAATTCGCTGGCGATGGCATGGGACAAGCCGACCATCGGCATTCACCATCTTGAAGGGCACTTGCTGTCGCCGCTGCTGGTGGATGAACCGCCGCCGTTTCCGTTCGTCGCGCTGCTGGTGTCCGGCGGTCATACGCAGTTGATGCGCGTGACGGACGTGGGCGTCTACGAAACGCTCGGCGAAACGCTCGACGACGCCGCCGGCGAAGCCTTCGACAAAACCGCCAAGCTGCTTGGTCTCGGTTATCCGGGCGGCCCGGAAGTCTCGCGCATGGCGGAGTTCGGCACGCCCGGCGCCGTGGTCCTGCCGCGCCCGATGCTGCATTCCGGCGACCTCGATTTCAGCTTTAGCGGCCTGAAGACCGCCGTGCTTACGCACGCAAAAAAACTTGGCGGCGCGAACATCTGCGAGCAGGCGAAGGCCGACCTGGCGCGCGCTTTCGTCGACGCGGCGGTCGAGGTGCTGGCGTCCAAGTCGCTGGCCGCGCTCAAGCGGACCAGGCTCAACCGGCTGGTCGTGGCGGGCGGCGTGGGCGCGAACCGGCAGTTGCGCGAGGCGCTTTCCGCTGCCGCGAAGAAGCGCAATTTCTATGTGCACTACCCGGACTTGTCGCTGTGCACGGACAACGGCGCGATGATCGCGCTCGCCGGCGCACTGAGGCTGCAACGCTGGCCCGATCAATCGGGAAAAGACTACGCGTTCACCGTCAAGCCGCGTTGGGACCTGACTTCCTTGGCGCGCTAATGCCGCGGCAAAACCGCGACACCATTAAAAAAGCCGCTTCTGACAGCGGCTTTTCGTTGAATCCGGCGAGCGGCTAGCCGAACTCGTGCATCAAGGCACGCGCTTATCCCGCTCGATCACCGCATACGCGCTGTGATTGTGAATCGACTCGAAGTTCTCCGCGTCGAGCACATACGCGACGATCCGCTCATCGGCATTCAGACGCTGCGCGACGTCGCGCACCAGGTCTTCAACGAACTTCGGGTTTTCATACGCACGCTCGGTGACGAACTTCTCGTCCGGACGCTTGAGCAAGCCCCACAATTCGCACGACGCCTCTTCCTCCGCTATACGGATCAGGTCTTCCACCGCCACCTCGCCCGCCAGTTCGGCGTTGATCGTGACGTGCGAGCGCTGGTTGTGCGCGCCGTACTGCGAGATCTTCTTCGAGCACGGGCACAGGCTCGTGACCGGCACCAATACCTTGATGAACAGACGCGTCGCGCCGTTACGAATCTCGCCCGTCAACGTGACTTCGTAGTCGAGCAGGCTTTGCACGCCGGAGACCGGCGCGGTCTTGTTCACGAAGTAAGGAAACGACACCTCGATGCGGCCCGCCTCGGCTTCGAGCTTTTCGAGCATCGCGGCAAGCATGGTGCGGAACGTGGCCGCCTCGAGCGGCGCCTTGTTCTCTTCGAGCAGCGCCACGAAACGCGACATATGCGTGCCCTTCTGATCGGCCGGCAGATGCACATCGAGATTCCACATACCGACCGTCGGCTGTACCTCGCCGTCTTGCGTACGCACCGTCAGCGGATGACGCACCGCCTTGACGCCGACCCGCTGAATGGGAATCTGACGGGTATCGGGCGTGCTTTGCACATCGGGCATCACGAAGGCGGGATTCATCTGATTCATCTTTTTGTCCTCACATGCCATGCGGATCTCGACGCGCAATGGCGAACGCCGGCTCCTGCCGGCGTTGGGTGATGGGCCCGATGGCCCATCGATTCAAGTTGGAGATTGCTTGGGCCGCTATCGCTGCGGCATAGCGCACCGCAGGACGGACGAGCGACGCAACCAGCGACTCAACCAGGCTAAGCGACCCGCTTCACCGATGATTGACCGGCCATCGCGCCGCTGGAAAGAAAGCGCTCGCGAATCGACCTGGCGATACCCGCGCCGTCAAGACCGCACGCCGCCAGCAGCTTGGCCGGATCCCCATGATCGATGAAGCGATCCGGGAGGCCCAATTGTAGTACGGGCCGCATAACCCCACTCGCGAGCAGGGCTTCGACGCAAGCCGAGCCCGCGCCGCCCATCACGCAGCCTTCCTCGACCGTGACGATAGCGTCGTGCGTGTCGGCCAGTTCACGGACCAGGTCGGCGTCCAACGGCTTCACGAAGCGCATGTTCGCGACCGTGGCGTCGAGTTGTTCGGCGGCGGCGAGCGACGGCGCCACCATCGTGCCGAACGCCAGAATCGCAATGCGCTTGCCGGCCGGCTGCGACGTCTCGCGACGAATCTCGCCCTTGCCGAGTGGCAGGGCGGCCATCTGCTTGATGGTCGCCACACCCGTGCCGGCGCCGCGCGGATAGCGCACCGCCGTCGGGTTCGGCTGCTGGAGCGCCGTGTACAGCATCTGCCGGCATTCGTTTTCGTCGGATGCGGCCATCACCGTCATGTTCGGGATGCAGCGCAGGAACGCGAGATCGTAAGCGCCCGCGTGCGTGGCGCCGTCCGCGCCGACGAGACCCGCGCGGTCGATCGCGAAGACCACCGGCAGGTTCTGCAGCGCGACGTCGTGGATCAGCTGGTCGTAAGCGCGTTGCAGGAAGGTCGAGTAGATCGCGACCACCGGCTTCATGCCGTCCGCGGCCAGGCCGCCGGCGAACGTCACCGCGTGCTGTTCGGCGATACCGACGTCGAAGTAGCGGTCCGGGAAGCGCTTCTCGAACTCGACCATGCCGGAGCCTTCACGCATGGCCGGCGTGATGCCGATCACGCGCGCGTCCAGTTCGGCCGCGTCGCACAGCCATTCGCCGAACACCTGCGTGTAGGTTTTCTTCGACGGCGTGGTGGCGGGCTTGATGCCCTCAGCCGGATTGAACTTGCCCGGGCCGTGGTACAGCACGGGATCGGCTTCGGCCAGCTTGTAGCCTTGGCCCTTCTTCGTGACGACGTGCAGGAATTGCGGACCGCGCAATTCCTTGATGTTCTGCAGCGTGGGGATCAGCGAATCGAGGTCGTGACCGTCGATCGGGCCGATGTAGTTGAAGCCGAACTCCTCGAACAGCGTGGCCGGCACGATCATGCCCTTCGCGTGCTCCTCGAGCTTGCGGGCAAGATCGAGCATGGGCGGCGCGACGCGCAGCACGCGCTCCACGCCCGCACGCGCGGCCGCATAGAAGCGGCCCGACATCAGACGCGCCAGATGGCGATTCAGCGCGCCGACCGGCGGCGAGATCGACATATCGTTGTCGTTGAGGATGACGAGCAGCGGCACGTCGTCTTCGACGCCGGCGTTGTTCATCGCCTCGAAGGCCATGCCGGCCGTCATCGCGCCGTCGCCGATCACGGCGATGCCCATGCGGTTGTCGCCTTGCAGCTTGCTCGCGATCGCCATGCCGAGCGCGGCCGAGATCGAGGTGCTGGAGTGAGCGGTGCCGAAGGTGTCGTATGCCGACTCGTCGCGCTTCGGGAAGCCCGAGATGCCGCCCAACTGGCGCAGCGTGTGCATCTGGTCGCGGCGGCCCGTCAGGATCTTGTGCGGATACGTTTGATGGCCGACGTCCCACACGATGCGGTCATGCGGCGTATCGAACACGTAGTGCAGAGCAATGGTCAACTCGACCGTGCCGAGGTTGGACGAAAGATGGCCGCCCGTCTGCGATACGCTGTCGAGCACAAAGGCGCGCAACTCGTCTGCAAGCGGTTGCAATTGGCGGCGATCGAGGCGGCGCAGGGCTGCCGGGTCGTCGATGGTTTTCAGCAAGTCGTACATCGTCGTTCCATTGTAGGAAAACTTACGCGCCCGCACTTCATACATGCACCCCGTAGCAAAGGTGCGCGGCGGCGGGCTTTCGCGCTCAGCTAACCCGGTTCACCACCAGGTCGGCCAATTCGGCAAGACGCTGTGCGCGCGCGCCAAACGGCGCGAGGGCAGCATGGGCGTCGCTGCGCAGCTGGGCTGCGAGCGAGCGCGACGCGTCGAGGCCAATAATCGACACGTAGGTCGGCTTGCCGTCCTTCGCGTCTTTACCTGCGGTCTTGCCGAGCGTCGCGGAATCGGTCGTCACGTCGAGAATGTCGTCGACGACCTGGAACGCGAGGCCCACGGCGGCTGCATAGGCATCGAGCGAACGCATCGCCTCGGCGCCCGGCGTTTCGCCGGCGAGCGCGCCCATGCGCACCGCGGCGCGCAGCAGCGCGCCGGTCTTCATCCGGTGCATGGTTTCCAGTTGCGCGCGCGTGAGCGTATGACCGACGCTTGCGAGGTCGATCGCCTGACCGCCGCACATGCCGATCGAGCCGCTCGCCAACGCCAGTTCGCGCACGAGCGATGCCTGCTGCGCGGACGGCAGAACGTCCGATGTCAGCGCAACGAAAGCCTGCGATTGCAGCGCGTCGCCGACCAGCAATGCCGTTGCTTCGTCATATTTGACGTGTACCGTGGGCTTGCCGCGACGCAATGCGTCGTCGTCCATGCAGGGCATGTCGTCATGCACGAGCGAGTACACATGGATCATTTCCAGCGCCGCCGCCGCCGCGCCGAGGCACTCGGCGCGCGCGCCGGTCAGTTCGCCCGCCGCGTGGCACAGCAGCGGACGAACCCGCTTGCCGCCGCCCAGCACCGCATAACGCATCGCTTCGTGCAGCCTGGCGGGCTCGGTTGCCTCGGTGGGCAGGTAGTGTTCCAGTGCCGTTTCGACACGCTCGAGCACCGAGCGGG
>Ga0207713_1000626_pt1 | contig 34700 bp, 36 predicted proteins | sample KBSS64metaG_FD_184404 | JGI IMG/M metagenome (GOLD analysis project Ga0207713, IMG submission 184404) | Switchgrass rhizosphere microbial communities from Kellogg Biological Station, Michigan, USA - KBS S6-4 metaG (SPAdes) (version 2) | ecosystem: Host-associated > Plants > Roots > Rhizosphere >... | reverse complement strand
ATGTAGGTGCTGTCGTTGTCGCTCGGCTCTCCTGCCGAGAATTGCTTAGGCTTTCCGTTTCCGAAGCGCACCGACACGCTGCATCCGTTGTATGAGTTGCAGAGAAACTGGCCCTTTTGGATCTGCAGAATCACGTCCTGCCCCCATCGCGGGTGTTTGCGCAGCTGAAGCTGGGCCTGTTGCGCTCCACGATAGGGAAAGCCAAACGAAAGTCTATTTGTCGAGCCCAGGAGTGCTCTGTTGATTGTCTTTTGGGTCATCGAATCTTGCACGTTTTCATATGTCCAAGCCTCGCCACTCATCTTGCGTTGCTGAAACCCCTGAGCCTTCTTGATCTCATGAGAAGCCGCCGCGAGTTTGTCCGTGTATTCCTTGTTGCCTGGGTAGAGCGCCAGCAGGGCTTTGTAGGTCGTCTCCTGGCCGGCGTAGTCGTCCTTACCCAGTTGCGCGAGCTTGGCCTTTAGAGAGGCGGTCTGCTCGTCTCTGGCGATGTCCTTAACCTTTGCATCGACTTTAGCGAACATGGCGTCCACGTCGGCATCACCCAGTCCCTTGTACTTTTGCAGCAGATTCCTGGCTTCAATGATCTTCTTCGCATCCAGCAACTGCTGAAACTGGGTAGTGATGGCTGGCTTGTTTGCAACCAAATAGTCCGTATCCGCCTTCTTCTGCTCGACCTTCTTTTGAGCCGCTGCCGACTGCGCCGCCGTATTTTGCGCAGTGATTTCATCCCTCATGTGATTGGAGAACAGGAGCATCCCTGCGACCCCGAGCACAACGGCACTGATCGCACGAACAGAGGGCTGGAGATCAAACTGAAACTTCGCCATGAGCATGTTGCATAATGGTGGCAGCAACAAAACGGTCGCGATCAGGAGTGGAATGGCAGCCACCGGAGCCTGGAAGATGACCGCCAGCGTCCAAGCAGCGAAAAGCAGACCGAAGATCCAATAAAGCAATGTGCCAATGAACGACTTGGCCTTATCAGCCAATGGCACAGGTTTAGGGCCAGCCGGCTGTAATGGAACATCAACCTTTGCCAAGCCTTCAATCCAGGACGTCGGCTTACCATCCGGGGTATTCGTCTCGTCGATATTGAAAACCATTGGGGCCGGCACTATCAACGGAGATGCGCAATGTGGACATTTGCCTTGCTTGCCGGCCATCTCTTTAGAGACCTGAATCGGATTGCTGCACTCATCGCATTTGAAATTGATCATGGTCATCCTTGAGTGGTACTAAACCCAACAGTTCAGGTTAGGTGACGGCCATAAGCCGGTCAATTCTCACTTCGAGTCGAGCCATCGCCAATTTGATAGGCGAGCTCCGCACAGAGATGGTCGCGACGAAGGTCTCGTTTGCTTAATTGGCTCAGAGAGCCGTCACCAAACGTTCAAATTGGTCACCTTCCTCTGGATCAGTGCAGTAGGGCTGTCAGACTTCAAGTTTTCCAACTCGCCCTCTCGGGTGACCGGTAATCCTCGCAGTAATCCAAGCTGTCGCAATCATTGAAAAGCGCGAGCATCCTGCCATAGATTTCAACCAGCATGAGATCGTTATAGATACGTTTCAGGACTGATTGCAGGCGCTCATCATTCGCATATCAAGCGCTACATCCTTCAGAATCTTGTAGAAGACATTTTTATCCTTGGGGTCAGCTACGCTAAAGACCTGAGAGCTCATTCGCCTTAAATAATTACAACTTGGACGTAGGAGAATGGATATGGAAAATTTGGTGATTCTCATCGTATTACCGTTGGTGGCCTTCATTGTTGCCTTCATCGTGGCTTGGGTGATCGCCAGTTGGCGTGCCCAGCGCAACAACCAGCAGTTACAGACTGATCTGGAAGTGACACAGGCCGATCTGAGGCGTGTTCAGGCAGAGTTGTCGGAACATCAGGCCACACTTGGCAGCCTGTCTGGAGAGAAAGCAGCACTGGATATTGCTTACGGACGGTTGGAAACCGAACGGGATAGCGGCAAGGCCCGAATCGAGCGCCTTGAGGGTGATTTGGTCACTCAGCAAGCTGAGATAGATCGCTTGCGACAATCCGAACAAGTGGCCAGAGAGACGAGCTCGAAAGCACAAGAGGCGGCCGACAAGCTGCAAGACCAGTTAGCCAGTAACAATATTGCCTTCAAAGAGCGCCTAGAAGAGAAGGATCAGCGCATTTTAGATCTGGATAGAAAGCAGGTCGCCGCAGAGCTGCAACAAACCAACACGGCGAAGCTGCTGTCCGAAAGTCGCGAGGCACTCAAACAAGCCCAGACCCAGCTCGAAGAGAAACAGGTCGTTCAAGAGCGTTTTGAACGTGATTGGGGTACCCAGAAAGCCGAACTCGAGGCCCTGCGTAAAACAGAAAAGCAGGCACGTGAGGTCGGAGCTACGGCACAGGAATCGGCGAACAAGCTGAAAGAACAACTTGTCATTAACGGCACGACCTCCAAGGAGCGTATCGAAGAGAAAGATCAGCGCATCGTGCAGTTGGATGAAAAACTGGCGACCGCCGACGTAGCGCAAAAGTACACGGCTGCTCAACTGGCTGAGATTCGCGAGACGCTGAAGAAAGCGCAGACGCAACTGGAAGAAAAGCAGGAAGCACTCACCAACTACAAAACGTGGTGGGAGCAGTGCAAGATCGAATTGAAGACCACACAGGACAGATATGCGGAGCTGGACAACACCCATGGCCAGCTTAAAACCTCCTTGGCTGAAAAGCAGCAGCACTTTGACGCGCAGTTGAAGCTACTGCAGGAGAATCGCGAGGAATTGACCAAAGAGTTTGAACGACTCGCAAATGAGGTACTGGAGCGCAAAGGCAAAGCGTTTAAAGAGCTGAACCAGGAGAGCATCACCAACCTGCTCAATCCCCTCCATACTGAAATGAAAGGCTTTAAGGCGAAGGTGGAGGATATTCATGCTAAAGATGCGGAGCAGCGCATCGAGCTCAGAACCGAGCTGAAGAACCTACAAACGCTCAACAAGGAAATCACCGATCAAGCCGACAAGCTGACTACCGCCCTGCAAGGCCAGAAGAAGGTGCAGGGTAACTGGGGTGAGCTGATGCTGGAGAACGTACTGGACAATTCAGGTCTTCGACTCGGTATCGACTACAAACGGGAAGTCAGCTTCACCACTGAAGAGGGCCGGCAACGTCCCGATGCGATCGTCTATTTGCCACAAAAACAGCATCTGATCATCGATGCCAAGACGTCGTTAATGTCCTACACCCAGTATGTAAACGCAGATAACGACTTGGAACGCGGTCAAGCGTTGGCAGCCCATACCAAGGCGGTGAGTGACCGGGTCAATGAGTTAGCCGATCGAGATTATTTCAAGCTGCCTGGCCTGAACTCACCTGAGGTGGTGATTATGTTTATCCCGATCGAATCCGCCTACGTCGAAGCCCTTAAGTACGACGAAACCCTGTTTCAGCGGGCTATCGAGCGTAACGTGCTGGTCGCCACGCCCACCACCCTGTTGACCAGTCTTAACATCGTCCGCCAGCTATGGCGGTTCGAAGATCAGAACAAGCACACCGCCGAGCTGGCCAACCGAGCTGAGAAGTTTTACAACAAACTCAATGGCTTTCTGACCAGCATGCAGGGGGTAGGCAGCCAGTTGAACAGAGCTCGTGAAAGTTACGACAAGGCCTTCGGTCAGTTGTACATCGGAAGAGGGAACCTGATTAAACAAGCCGCCGAGTTTAAAGACCTGGGGGTGTCTGTCCAGAAAGAGCTGCCAGCCAATCTGGTCGAACGTGCGAACTTAGAGCTAAGCAGTGCCGTCGCTGAACTCGCAGAGGTTGAAACTACGGTATTGATAGCCTCATCGTGACTTTCAAAGACTGGTTGCTGGCTCACGTCGTGATGCGGGTGCCAAGCGCGACGTCCTTTAGTACCTGATAGACCTCGCGGGTGGTGAGAGGGGAGGTTGTGTTCAAAATCTGCCGTCCTATGGACGTTCCTTTTTCGCAGCCTTTCCCGCTTGATCGTAGGGCGACTAATACCCCAATACATCCTTGTAAAAGGCCTGCATGGCATTTAGAGCTCAAAGGAATATAGCAAAGCTCCCTGTTCCTGGTGAGGAAACCTACGCGCAGCCAGCACATGCTTGGGAATCTCCGATCCGGACAGCTGGCACGTCTCCCTGACAAGGATGTACACCATGCTCTAGCATGCGAACGCTCGCTGGATGTCGTATAGCGTATGCAACACCACCGAGGCCCTGTTTCACTTCGCCCGCGATGGCCTTGGAATCGCCTGCCTTCCGGACTTCATGGTGCGTGATGCCATTGCGGCCGGCGAACTGGTGACGGTGCTGGACAACTTCAACCAATATCAGGGCACCTTCCGCATGCTTTGGCCATCGAGTAAGTACCGGGCGCCGAAGCTGCGCGCGTTCATCGACTTCATGGGCGCGGAGCTTTTCAAAACCTAATCCGGATTGGGCCACGTAGGCGCCGATGCCCATCCCCTGCGCCTATCCAGGCACTTCGACGCGATGCGCTGACGCTTGCCGCGTTTGCTCTGCTACCCTCAATGCTTCAGTCCGGCTCCCTATGGAGCTATCAATCACAAAGCGCGTACTAATGACTAACGAAACCCTCGAACCCCAATCTGTATGCAGTCCTGTAACCAGTAGCGCGATTTTTATCATTGCAACACTCAAACCTGGCGCTGGAACAGTCGAAAAGGTGCGTGCCTGGTGTGGCGATATCGCAGCGCTTACACGCTCGGTTGGCAAGCGTGTCCCCGCGAGTACCCTGTCATGTGTTTGCGGGTTTGGCTCTCGCGCTTGGGACACACTTTTCGGCGACCCACGTCCGGCGTCGCTGCATCCGTTTCGAGAGTTTGGTGTGGATGGACGTCGAGCTGTGGCCACGCCAGGCGATATCCTGCTGCACATTCGAGCCGATCAGATGGATCTGTGTTTTGAACTGGCAACACAGTTGCTTTCAGCACTGGGTGATGCCGTCACGGTGGTTGATGAGGTTCATGGTTTCCGATATTTCGACATGCGGAGCATCATCGGTTTTGTCGATGGCACAGAAAATCCGGTAGGTCGCAAGCTAGAACATTTCACCCTTATTGGCGATGAAGATTCTGCATTCAGCCAAGGTAGTTATGTGTTGGTACAGAAGTACATACACAAAATGACCGAGTGGAACGCTTTGCCTGTTGAAGCACAGGAACGTGTCATCGGTCGAACAAAGCTGTCCGATATCGAACTGGATGAATCGGTCAAACCAAGCTGTTCGCACAGTAGCTTGACTACCATTACAAAGAACGGCCAGGAAGTAAAAATCTTGCGCGATAACATGCCGTTTGGAAAGCCAGGCGCAGGAGAGTTTGGTACCTACTTTATCGGGTATGCCCGCTCACCAGAGCCCCTTGAGCAGATGCTTGAGAACATGTTCGTTGGCAAGCCAGTAGGTAACTATGACCGTTTGCTTGATTTCAGCACGGCCGTAACCGGGGGATTGTTTTTCGTGCCTTCCTCAGATCTTCTCGAAGCGCTTGCTGATCGATAGTTTCCCTTATCGTCGCTTAGCCACATTTGCTGATTAGCTGGTGGCTAACAACTGGCGGGATTTTGGGCGTCGCTCGTCGGTATCCTAGGTAGCCAATAGAGCGTCCTGTCTATCTTGATCGGGTGGCGCCATCAGCCGAGAGCTCCATTCCCGCAACGTAATTGTCTCCCTGAACAATCTCAGCGTAATGCGGAACATCGTTTACAGGGAAATAAATCCATCTGAATGAGTCCGTGTAATGCACCTTGGGAGACAACTCATCATGGCAACTCTCTGTAAAATAATGCGAGACTAGCTGTAGCGCGCATGACCGTATCACAAAATGGCCAAGCTAGAACAAATGTCCATTTGCGACCGCCATTTCCGTCAACTCTTGCGTCATCAAAGTATGTTGAATCCATTCGACCTATTGGGCGGCGGTGTGTCTCGCTTTTTCGACAGATGGGCGGAGCAATGGAACAGGGGAATGATGACTTTAGGCTCTCTGCACAAATGCCTCGCGAATCTGTCGACCGATGCATTGGTTCCCGGACGCTAGAAATCCTGCAACGCACTGCAGAGAAAGCCCATAGTTTAACCGCAGCGATCTCGATATTGAGCATTTGTTGTTTGTGCTTCGCGGAGAGGTAAAAGAGTATACGGTAGACACTTACACCAAGTTGCTGACTGAGCAGGGTTTATCACCTTCGCCTTCGACGACCCAATGAGCCGGGTGGCGGACGTGTACAGTGCTGTCGATAACTCGACCACTTTGCCTTTCGTTGATACGGAACGCATCGGCGTAGCCTAGCCTTAACGCTGAGCCTGATTTAGTTTACTAGGCTAATTTTAAGCTTGGAATGCTCGTTCACGCGCTGGAATTATATCGGACTGTAAATCCGTGGCGCGCTTCGATGAGGAACGTGGATTAGGTTGAGACGGTGCTTGAGGGCCCATTACACGGTCAGTGCAGTGGGCGCTGACAAGCTGACTAATGTGCCGAACTTAGCCCTTACCGCTTTGTGAATAAGCTCCAGACTGCAGCGGCTAGTCACTACGGTGAAGCCGCAACGTGCATCGATCTGTGCATGTTGCATAGCACCTATCAATTTATCCAGCGCGTTGTGGCGGCCGATATCTTCGCGGCACAAGAGTGCCGAGCCGTTAGTGTCGAAGTACAGCGCCGCATGTAGAGCCCCACTGCTTTTTCCCATTATTTGAGCTTCTTCTATGCGCTCACGCAGGCCTCTGAAATGTTCCGCGGGAGGAAGGGGGGAAGGCTGCAGAATGTCCAATTGCGGAAGTGCTTGCTCCAGCGCTTCAACTCCGCATAACCCACAACCGCTAGTGCCTGCTAATTGCCGCCGGTGATTTTTCAATGCCCAGAAAGCACGACTTGAGATCTGTACGTCTGCCTGACAAGCTTGGTCAAAATGCGAGAGACGGATATCGTAGATTTCGTTCAGATCGTCAACGAAATCGTTACTAACGCTGAAGCCTCGAATGAAATCTTCGATGTTGCCAGGTGACACCATCATTACAGCCTGACTCAGACTGTTGTAAGTGATGGCCAAGGCGGTCTCAGATGCTAAGGCTGCTTCGGAGACGAGCGCGCGCGCATCATACTCACGATAATTTACGGTCATAGGTCTGGGCGCGGGTGCATTTGCGTCGTTCTGTTCTGCTGATTCTTCGATTCGGCAAGGCATGTAAAAACACTCAAAACCCTAGATAACGCTCAGGCTACGGATAACCCATTTTTGCGTCCAATCGCTTGTTCCGATGCAGTGATTGGTCTGGTCTATCACTCCACTCCAGTGTTCGTACGTTATTAGTTTTGTAGTGGGTCAGGCCGAGCGATATTTTATTTTAGGCAATAGTAATAATGCCGCTGGCTCTGAGGTAGCGGCGAAAATGAAGACGAATTCGTCGCCCGTCAGCTTTTTAGTGCAAGTAGCACCCTTGCTTCATCAAAACATTTCTCAGCGATTGCTGAGCGGGGCTCGGTTTTCCGCATCACCAGACCCAATGGTGCGAGAACGCTTGCATCTGGTAGGTCGATAAAAGCTAAATTTTGAATAGGGCTTTCCCAGCCAGTGTCCAGCGGCATGATGGAGCAGCAAAAGCCTTCGTGAATTGCCTGGAACAACTGATAAGTCGAATCGGTTTCGAGTATTGGCTGTGGGTTTAGCCCACGGCTGCGGAAACTCAGGTCAACGGATTTACGATAGTGCATCCCATTGCTGATCATCCCTAATGGCAGTTCGGCGGCATCCCCCCAGCTCATTTCTGTTCCTTCAAAATGAAAGTGGCGAGTGTCATACAACAAGCCGACGCGGGTCTCTCCTATTTCGAAGAAATCAAAATAGTCCGGGTTCACATGATCGAGATAACAGATGCCCAGATCTAATTGATTATTACCAACACCCTCGATGATTCGGTCTGAACTCATGGATGACAGGCTGAATTTGAGCTCTGGGAACGTATTGGAAAGCCCCTGAACATAGCAGATTGGATTAAAGCCGCTGAGTGGAACGTGGCCCAAACGTAAAATGCCGACTAACTGGCCGCGACATGCGGCGGCTTCGGCGAACAGACCGTCGTGGGCCGCCAGCAGTGTTCTAGCCCATGCCAGTACGCGCTCACCAGCTTCGGTGAAACCTTCAAAGCGTTGACCTCGGGTGACCAATTCTAGACCCAGTTCCTCCTCAAGATTGCGCAAGCGCATTGACAGTGTTGGCTGAGTAATGTTGCAGCGTGCAGCAGCCTGTCCGAAGTGGCGAGTCTGCTCCAAGGCGATGAGAAACTTGAGTTGCTTGATGTCCACAATGGCACCTGCTGAGGGATGAAATGTGATGTCAGTGTTGACGCAGGTGTTCAGAACGCATGGAGTATTTGAAAAATCCTGAACCGACCCTGTTAGAGAAATAGTGTGCGCTCATTTAATGGGCACAGATAGCGCTTAGCGAAGCAGTTCAGGAGTGTTGAAATTGCTGAGCCGCGAGTCGTTCGGAACACATGTCAAAGCCTTTGGAGCACGTTTCAATAGCGCACGTAACAGGCTTCGCTCTCCTTCATCCCAGTCTTGTTGCAGGCCCGCCAGCGATGCCTTAGGAATCACGCTAAACATGGGTTGCCATTGCCCGTCTTGCTGCACCATCAACGGTGAATAGGATGCAGAGCGCGCCTCTAACAGAGCCTTGATCAGAGGCATATCTATCTTCGGTGCATCGCAGGCGAGAATCAGTAGCCAAGGATGATGCGCAACAGCTAGTCCGGCCAGGACACCAGCCAGAGGCCCTGGGAAATCCTTCTGTGAATCCTCAACCAATTGATCAGCGTAAGTTTGATAAGTATTCTCATTCCGGTTGCAGGAGATGATCAAATCATCTGTGAAGGGGCGAACGACAGCGTGCACATGTTCGATGAGCGGCTTCCCCCTCCAAGGCAGCAGCCCTTTATCTTGGCCGCCCATGCGTGCCCCACGCCCGCCGGCAAGTAGTAATACTGAGCAGGGAACAGGTGAGGCTTCGGTAGAGCAGGTAATTGGCATGATTAAAAATACGGATAGTGAGGTTGGCAGACGATCTCACTGTCCTTCTTATCAGTCCAATCGTTAGAATTGAACAATCAATCAATTGGCTCTATCAAGAGCGCGTTGATTTATAAATAAGTAGTCACTCCGGACAAAAGAAGCGATCGATAGAGCCGCTCGATAAGCTGGTCGGCCAGAACGATTAGACAGTGGCTGTTTTAGCGCTTTAGTCTGCGGCAATTGTTTTCATTAATGCCTGCCGGAGAATGACATGAGCGTGAAGTCGGATGCGTTGTTTGTACCGTTAAATATAGCGGTGTTGACCGTCAGTGATACCCGAGAATATGCCAATGATACCTCTGGGCAACTGCTTGTTAGTCGATTGCTGGAAGCGGGTCACATTCTGAGTGAACGAAACCTGCTGAAGGATGACCTGTATAAAATCCGGGCCCAGGTTGCAAGTTGGATTGCCGACGAGGGAATTCAGGTCGTGCTGATTACCGGGGGGACTGGATTCACTGGCCGCGACAGCACACCTGAGGCTGTGAGCTGCTTGCTGGATAAACAGATTGATGGCTTTGGAGAGTTGTTTCGGGCGATTTCGATTCTCGATATTGGCACATCCACCGTACAGAGCCGTGCCTTTGCTGGGCTGGCCAATGGCACACTGGTCTGCTGTTTGCCCGGTTCGACAGGTGCCTGTCGAACTGCCTGGGAAGGAATATTGGCCGAGCAGTTGGATGCGCGCCACAGACCTTGCAATTTCGTGCCACATCTCAAGCCTGTGCAACTCTGCGGGGCTCGGGGATGAATCAGTCACCGCTGATGGCTGTGGAGGAAGCTATTGCCAAACTGCTGGACATGGCTGAGGTACAACGCCTCCATGATAGTGAGCCAGTACTGCTGAGTGATGCACGGCAAAGGGTGCTGGCCAATGACCTGGTGGCGACCTTGGATCTCCCTTCATGGCCGAATAGTGCAATGGATGGTTATGCCTTGAATGTGGACGACTGGAGTGGGCAGCCATTAGTCGTGTCGCAACGAATTTTTGCCGGTCAAGCCCCCGAAGCGTTACGACCGGGAACCTGTGCACGAATCTTTACAGGAGCGCCGGTACCAGAGGGGGCCAACTGTATAGAGATGCAGGAGAATGTTGAGCTTCTGGAGGACGGTCGCGTCTGTTTTAAGCAGTCGCTGACAGCTGCTCAGAATATTCGACCGCAAGGCCAGGAGAACCGTGTCGGGCAGGTTTTGCTCCGGGCAGGTAAGCGATTAGGGCCTTTCGAGTTGGCCATCGCAGCGGCGCAGGGCTGCACACATGTGCATGTCGTACGGCGTCCTCGGGTCGCGCTGCTCTCTACCGGTGATGAACTGGCCGAACCAGGTATGCCTTTGAAGCCCGGCTGTATCTATAACAGTAATCGCACCTTACTAAGTCACTGGTTAAGTGCATTGGGTTGTGAGGTTATCGATGGCGGTATTCTCCCTGACCGCCCGCAACAGACACGACTCAAACTTGAACAGTTGCAACACGCAACGGACTTGATTCTCACCACCGGTGGCGTGTCAGCAGGTGACGCCGATTGTCTCGGGCAGGTACTGCGTGAGTGTGGTCGGCCGTTGTTCTGGAAGTTGGCTATCAAACCGGGTAAGCCATTGACAGTGGGATACTTTGGCACTGTGCCGGTCATCGGTCTGCCAGGAAATCCGATGTCAGCGCTCGTGACGTTTGGACTGTTGGCCCGGGCTTTCTTGTTGCGCATCCAGGGTGTCGACGACGTCACGCCGTTGAGCTTCCCGATTAACATCGGTTTTGATTGGCCTAAAGCGGGAGGCCGCAGGGAATACCTCAGAGCCAAGGTCGAGGCGGGTCGCGCCGTGCTCTATCCAAATCAGAGTTCGGGAATATTGCTGGGTGCATCCTGGGCTGATGGATTGCTCGAGATTCCAGAGCATTGTTCCCTGCAAGTAGGTGACACCGTGCGGTTTATTCCGTTCTGCGGCATGTTCTAGAGGAGCCATTAACCTCCGGGATCCCACTGGGCTCAATTCGAGGAACGAGTAGAAGGATGGCGGTGCATGACCGGATTGAGTGCATCGTCAGGTGGAAGCTGTCCTACGTCTAGGCGGAAAGGTGATGTCTTTACCAACGTAGTCTAATTGAAAGCCGCTATTCGTTATTTTATTTAGGCTTACTATGACCATTCAACTGGCCTTTCGTGTGGCACCATTTAGCTGACTCAATCATCAGCTATGTTCTGTGACAGGGCATATGGTTTTGGGAGGGGTGTCAGATCCCACCCTCATCTTTTCGTAGCCATCCATCTGCAACACGTACTTCCAGCATGCGGTGTCCTGAAATCCTCGCGAACACTTGGAAGTCCCTCTGCGATCCTGCATCAGTGCAAATTACTTTAAGCGTTTCGCCCGGCAGGATGCCATTCAGTGCAAGTTTCGCTTTTAACAGAGGTAAGGGGCAGGGCATACCGCTAGCGTCCAACGTCTTGTCCGAAACCGGCTCCTTTCGCTCACTCATCACGACTCTCCCAGCGACTGGCTGCCAGTTGATCACTCTCTCTGCTGCTTACCCAGCGGTCACCGGATTGGGTTTCTTCACGCTTCCAGAAGGGGGCTCGTGTTTTTAGATAGTCCATTAAAAAGGCGCAGGCATCAAAGGCAGCCTGTCGATGTTCGCTGGCAACTCCGACAAACACGATGGGATCACTGACGTTCAAAAGACCAACACGGTGAACTATTTTCACTCTTTGAAGAGGCCACCTATCATTGGCCTGATCAATGATGAGTTGTAATGACCGCTCTGTCATTCCAGGATAATGCTCCAGGTATAAATTGTTTACCTTTTCCCCTTGATTTATATCGCGGACATAGCCAGCGAAGGTGACCACAGCTCCAACGCTATTGTCTTCGGCGTGTAAACGGCTGTTCAGTTCACCCAGGTTGAACGCTTCGGTCTGAATCTGAATAGTCATGACTCACCCCCCCGTCACCTGAGGGAAGAAGGCGACTTCATCAAACTCCTCAATGGATGCATCGAGTGTACATAACTCCTGGTTCAGCGCGCACATGAGACTGTTTTCGCTAAATACTTCTTCCCAAATATGTCCTCTAGAGATTAACAGTTTTCTAACATCGTCAATGCTTTTCAATGACGCGTTTAACGCAATTTTTTCCCCTCCAATACCGAGTTGCTCTCTATAGCGTGCAAAGTAGTTTATGAGAATCATTTGGCTTCACCCGCTTCAAAGTAACCTGATTTCCCGCCCTGTTTTTTGAGCAGTTGGACATTATCAATGATCATCCCTCGATCGACGGCCTTGCACATATCGTAGATTGTCAGTGCCGCAACACTCACAGCAGTGAGAGCTTCCAACTCGACTCCTGTTCTGCCGTTAAGCCGACAGGTACTCACGATTTTTACGCTATCGGGCTCAACGGCATGCAGTTCGATGTGAATTGCGCTCAGCATCAATGGGTGGCATAGCGGTATGAGTTCATGTGTTTTCTTTGCCGCCATGATCCCCGCGATTCGAGCGACCGCAAACACGTCACCTTTGGGATGGCCATTTTGTTGGATCAGTTTCAACGTAGAAGGGCGCATACGTATCCAAGCTTGTGCTTGAGCTTCACGGTTTGTCTGCTCTTTTTCGCTGACGTCGACCATATTGGCTCTGCCCTCGGCATCTAAATGAGTCAGAATATCGGAGTCAGTATGTTTTAATTCGGTCATATTTTTCCTCCACCCTATAAGGGTTTAATAGTCGATGTATTTAAGGAGAACCCTTAATATCATTTTGTTGATTTAAGGGTTGTCATTCATGATTGGCATGCAAGGCGATTTCGATGTTTGCTTGGTATTCGCCAAGTCGTGATCAGGAAATGATTGAGCAGCAAAAATCTAATGTGTTTTTGCAATAACTGAAGGAATCAGTTAAGTACGAAGTCCACTGGCTGAAGTATGGGAGGGAGTTCTGTCGCACCTACAGCGTCAAGCACCTCGCGTTCAATATTGCGCACGATCGCATTCGTTGGAAGGTCATTTTCATCGTCACCAAAGGGATCTTCCAGTTCATCGCCAATAGCATCCAATCCAAAAAAAGTATAACTCATAATCGCGGTAAAAACTGGCGTCAGCCAGCCCAGTGGCTCGGCCATCGCGAACGGTAACAAAATGCAAAACATGTAGCTTGTTCTGTGTAGCAAGAGTGTGTAGGGGAAGGGCAGTGGCGTACTTTTGATTCGCTCGCAGATCGTTTGCATGGTCGTCAGATTAGTCAAATGATTGGCCATCAGCATGTAACGCCATTCGCTGATGCCACCTGATTCTGAAAGTTTTGAGCACTGTTGGCCGACTTGACGCAGAATGCTTTCAGGGATATTAGGTGTATTGGAAGACGGTAATTTGCTAAGCCAAGTGCCTGCCGCACTTAGCTCGTCTTCGTTACGAAGTTTAGCGTTAAGCGCATGGGCATATCCGCAGAGATTGCGCAGTATATTGTTGCGTTCCTGATTGTCCTTAATAACCTGAGTTTCTCGGATCATCGAACGTATGTCCGTCACCATTGCGCCGAGCGCTTTGCGTGCTTCATACCAGCGGTCGTAACAGGCGTTGTTGCGAAAACTCATGAAAATTGAGAGAGATAACCCCAGGAGAGTGAAGGGTGTGGCGTTGACTTTCGAGAAGTACGCTGGATGCAGTGTTTCGATCAGGACAATAGCGGAGGCCAGGAGTGTCACCAGTAGGCTTTGTAACGCGATACGTTTAGCAACCGAGCCTTTGAGTGAAATTAAAATATTGAGTAGGTTTGGTTTGGCTCTAACGATCATGGGAGACGGCCTTATAGAGGGTAACTATATGAAAATTGGATAGGCTATCCGCCGGTCATATTCATGAAGCGGACAACTTGCACGTCATCATTGAGTTCAAAGTTGTGTTGGTATGGCTTGATTTTCATCGCGTCAATGATGGCCTTCTCCAATCGCTCCGGCTCGCCTGGATAGCGACGAAGCACTTCCTTCAGGTCGACGGAATGCTCATTGCCCAGACACAGCAAGAGTCGACCTTCAACGGTTAACCGGACACGATTGCAAGTAGCGCAAAAATTGTGGCTGTGGGGGGAGATGAACCCCAGGCGGATATGCGGCGCTTCAGCCAAGCGCCAATAGCGCGAAGGGCCTTGGGTCGATTCTGCAGACTCGATGAGGGTGTAGCGTTCGGCAATACAGTCGCGCACTTGCGCGCTTGAAAAGAACGCTCCGGCACGGCTGTGCTCGCTGATGATGCCCAGTGGCATTTCTTCAATGAAGGAAATGTCCAGTCCCCGATCGATCGCAAAGCCGACGAGATCGTTTATCTCGTGATCGTTGCGCCCTTTCATGACTACGCAGTTCAGTTTGGTATGTTCAAAACCTGCTGCATTCGCAGCATCAATACCGGCAATGACCTTAGCCAGATCACCCGTGCGAGTCAGTTCACGGAAGCAATCAGCGTCCAGGCTGTCGAGACTGATGTTAAGGCGCTTTAGCCCAGAATCGAATAACGGTGCCGCCAGCTTGCCCAGTTGTGAACCGTTTGTGGTCATGCACAACTCACGCAGTCCTGGAAGCGCCGCAATGCGCTTACAGAGCTCTACAACGCCTGGGCGAATCAGAGGCTCCCCCCCGGTCAACCGAATTTTTCGAGTACCTAAAGCCACAAAACTTTCAGCTAACTGATAGATCTCTTCCAGCGTCAATATGCGTTGTCGTGGCAAGAATTCCATGTCCTCGGCCATGCAATAAACACAACGGAAATCGCACCGGTCAGTAACCGACATTCTGAGGTAATCGACCCTGCGAGAAAAATTATCCATCAAGATTCGATCGGACATTAGAACCTCCATCAGCCATCAAGGTGTATCAGCCATGGTGCTGCTTTTGGGAGGCCACTGTTATATAGGGCCTTATTGCCCTAAGACTAAGGTCATTCTTAAGTCACCGTCTAATCACTATTGCCAACTGATTGATCGATAGAATCTATTGAGAAAAAATCTTGCAATAATATGGCTTTAAGTTTTTTGATTTGTAGTGATTTTTCTCTTGATAGATCATCTCGATGACCTAGTCATTATAAGTGATTAGACAGATGTGTCACATGGAGAATAGGCTTCATTCGTAGCTCTAAAGTTGGCCGTGAAGTTACTCAGCACGAACAACCTACAGCTAGATTTAAATGAAATAGCATTTTAGAAGTGCATAAAAAGCAGTCATTGACAATGACTTGACATTAGGCTGCTGCCTACGTGAGACGTCTTGGAGAAGTATCATGAGCGAAGTTGAACGTTATAAGCCGTATAAGGGGGCTGCCGCTGGCTGGGGCGCGCTGATTGCTGTGACCAAGAGCTGGTTGGGCAGCGAAAACGCGCTCAAGAACATTCGAGCCATGCTCAAGACCAACCAGAATGGCGGATTCGACTGCCCGGGTTGTGCCTGGGGCGAGTCACCGGAAAACGGCATGGTCAAGTTCTGCGAGAACGGCGCCAAGGCGGTCAACTGGGAAGCCACCGGTCGTCTGGTCAACCCTGCCTTCTTCAATAAATACACGGTGTCATCACTGGCGGCGCAAAGTGATTATTGGCTGGAATACCAAGGGCGCCTGACGCATCCCATGCGCTATGACGCCTCTTTAGATCGTTACGTCGAAATCAGCTGGGACGATGCTTTTGCCTTGATCGCCAAACACCTGAAAGGGCTGACGTCGCCTGATCAGGCCGAGTTTTATACGTCCGGTCGGGCCAGCAACGAAGCCGCTTACCTCTATCAGCTATTCGTTCGTGCTTACGGTACTAATAACTTCCCCGACTGTTCGAACATGTGTCACGAAGCGAGCGGCCTGGGCATGGATGACAGCGTCGGCGTGGGCAAAGGTACGGTCACGTTCGATGACCTGGAGCATGCCGACGCCATTTTCGTCATCGGCCAGAATCCTGGCACCAATCATCCGCGGATGCTTGAGCCACTGCGAGAAGCGGTGAAGCGTGGCGCACAGGTAATCTGTTTCAATCCACTGAAAGAGCGTGGTCTGGAACGCTTCCAGCACCCGCAACATCCATTGGAAATGCTCACCAACGAATCTGAACCCACATCGTCGGCGTACTTTCGTCCGGCACTGGGCGGTGACATGGCCGCGATGCGCGGCATCGCCAAGTTTCTGTGGCGATGGGAGCGTGAAGCGCTCACTAACAACGGCGAGGCGGTGTTTGATCGCGCGTTCATCGCCGAGCACACCTCGGGCATGGACAGTTACCTTGCGGAACTCGACGCCACGTCGTGGGAGCACATCGTCGAACAGTCCGGTTTATCCCTGGCGGACATCGAACTAGCCGCCCGTATGTACCGCCGAGCCAAGCGGGTGATCATGTGCTGGGCGATGGGGGTGACCCAGCACACTCATTCGGTGCTGACCGTTCAGGAGATCATCAATGTGCAGTTGTTGCGTGGCAACATCGGTCGCCCGGGGGCAGGGTTGTCGCCGGTGCGCGGGCACAGCAACGTGCAGGGCGACCGCACCATGGGCATCAACGAGCTGGCACCACCGGAGTTCATGGATGCGCTGGAAGAGCGCTTTGACTTCAAGGTTCCGCGCCGGCATGGCCATAACACGGTGATGGCGATTGCGGCGATGGAAGAGGGGCGCTCGAAAGTCTTCATCGGCCTGGGCGGCAATTTTGCCCAGGCGACGCCCGACAGTCCGCGCACCCATGATGCTCTGCGTAAATGCGACCTGACCGTCCACATCGCCACAAAGCTCAATCGCAGCCACCTGGTAACCGGTCGTGAAGCGCTGATCCTGCCATGCCTGGGCCGTACCGACATCGACATCCAGGAAGAGGGGCCCCAAGGCGTCACCGTGGAAGATACCTTCAGCATGGTGCACATTTCCCACGGTCAACTGAAACCCAAATCCCCGTTGATGCGTTCGGAGCCGGCGATCATCGCCGGGATCGCTAATGCGACCTTGGGTAAACACCCCATTGACTGGCTCTGGACAGTGGCGGATTACGGTCGCATCCGTGACCTGATTGCCGACACCATTCCCGGCTTCACAGATTTCAATAAAAAATTGCAGCACCCTGGTGGTTTTCACTTGGGTAACGATGCCGCCAATCGCATCTGGAATACTTCGACCGGTAAAGCACAGTTTGCCCCCAGCGAATTGCCAGAACATCTGATCCCTGAAGGGGTGCGCAACCTGGATGTGAAGCCCGATCTGATTCTGCAAACGTTGCGTTCCCACGATCAGTACAACACCACCTTGTATGGCCTGGATGACCGTTATCGCGGCGTCTACGGCATGCGCGAAGTGCTGTTCATCAACGAGCAGGACATCCGCCGGCTGGGCTACGAGCCTGGGCAAAAGGTCGACATGATCTCGCTGTGGGGGGATGGTCGTGAGCGTCGAGTGACCGGTTTTACCTTGATCGCCTACGACATTCCACCCGGTCAGGCGGCTGCCTATTACCCGGAAACCAACCCACTGGTGCCGCTGGACAGCTACGGCGACCGCACGTTCACGCCGACCTCGAAGTTCATCTCGATTCGTCTTGAGCAGGCAGAAGCCAGCAATCTGATTCAGTCCATCGGCGCTTGAGTCTGACCGGGGTGACGCGATTGTCGCCCCGGCTTCACCTGATCATTGGAAATCAGTTGGCAGCGAGCCGTGAGGCTCATTGCTGTCGGGCTTGTATGCACTCGCATCGAGCCACTAAGAGGGGATCGTCATGTTAAATCTGGGGGCGCTCGACCTAGCGCGAATTCAATTCGCGTTTACGGTCTCGTTTCACATCATATTTCCCGCCATCACTATAGGGCTTGCCAGTTTCCTAGCTGTCCTCGAAGGTCTTTGGCTGAAAAGTAACAACTCCGTTTACAAAGACCTTTATCACTTTTGGTCGAAAATCTTTGCCGTCAACTTCGGTATGGGAGTGGTGTCCGGCCTGGTCATGGCTTACGAGTTCGGTACCAACTGGAGCCGATTCTCTGACTTCGCGGGAAGTATCACAGGGCCATTGCTCACGTATGAGGTCTTAACAGCCTTCTTCCTTGAGGCAGGTTTCCTTGGCGTGATGTTGTTCGGTTGGAATCGGGTCGGGCGAGGACTGCACTTCTTTGCCACAGTGATGGTTGCCATCGGAACGTTGATCTCGACGTTCTGGATTCTGGCCTCCAATAGCTGGATGCAGACGCCGCAGGGCTTTTCGATCGTGGATGGTCGGGTGATGCCGCTGGACTGGTTCGCCATCGTCTTCAACCCGTCGTTCCCGTTCCGCTTGACGCACATGGCCATTGCGGCGTTCGTCGCCACAGCGTTCTTTGTCGGTTCATCTGCGGCCTGGCATTTGCTGCGCAAAAACGACACGCCGCAAGTGCGCAAAATGCTCTCGATGGCGTTGTGGATGGCGTTAATCGTGGCGCCGATCCAGGCCGTCGTCGGTGATGCCCATGGTCTGAATACCCTGGAGCACCAACCAGCGAAAATTGCTGCCATGGAAGGGCACTGGGAAAACGTCGGTAACGAGGCGACGCCGCTGGTGCTGTTCGGTATCCCGGATATGGAGGCCGAGAAGACGCGTTATGCGATAGAAATCCCTTACCTGGGTAGTCTCATTCTGACGCACAGTCTGGATAAACAGATCCCTGCGCTCAAGAGCTTCCCAAAAGAGGATCGGCCGAACTCGACCATCATTTTCTTTAGCTTTCGGATCATGGCCGGGCTTGGAATGTTGATGATTCTTACGGGATTGCTGGGTCTTGCTTTACGCCGTAATGGAGCGCTGTACCGCAATCGCTTGTTCTTGCGTCTCGTGTTGTTTATGGGGCCGACCGGTCTTATCGCAATGTTGGCGGGATGGATTACTACAGAGGTAGGGCGCCAACCCTGGGTCGTATACGGCCTTATGCGAACAGCTGATGCGGCTTCGAATCATACGGTCACGCAGCTGAGTATTTCGCTGGCGTTGTTTGTATTGATCTACTTCTCGGTTTTCGCGGTGGGTATCGGTTACATGATGAAGCTGGTTCGCAAGGGCCCGCAGCCGCATCACGAGCATCCGCCTCAAGGCGGTCTAGGCCAGGAACGCACGCCACGCCGTCCCCTGTCCGCAATCTCCGAGACGTTAACGTCCGGTGATCACGTCAACTGAGCAAGGGGATTGATTATGGGCATTCAAGGTATAGATCTATCGTTGATATGGGGCGTCATCATCGCCTTTGGGGTGATGATGTACGTCATCATGGATGGCTTCGATCTCGGGTTGGGCATCCTCTTCCCGCTCATCCCGGACTCCCAGGAGCGCGATGTGATGATGAACACCGTCGCACCTGTCTGGGACGGTAACGAAACCTGGCTGATACTCGGTGGGGCGGCACTTTACGGTGCATTCCCCTTGGCTTACTCGGTGATTTTGGAGGCGTTGTATCTGCCACTGATTTTCATGCTGGCCGGGTTGATATTTCGTGGTGTGGCTTTTGAGTTTCGGTTCAAGGCCAGCCCTGAAAAACGCCACATCTGGGATATGGCCTTTATCGGTGGTTCGTTCTTGGCAACTTTTTGCCAAGGTATCGTGATCGGCACGTATATCTCTGGAATTCCAGTGATCAATCGCCAGTTTGCTGGCGGTACCCTGGACTGGCTGTCGCCATTTCCATTGTTCTGCGGCGTGGGCTTGATCGTAGCTTATGCGTTGCTGGGTAGCACTTGGTTACTGGTTAAGACGGAGGGCATGCTGGAGTCACGCATGCGTCATTACTCTCGGGCGCTGGCGTTGGCTCTTATGGCCGTGGTCGCTGTGCTCTGTGTGTGGACGCCGTGGTTGCATCCCGAGATTGCCACTCGCTGGTTCGCTCATGCGCATATTGTTGTGTTCGGAGGGCTGATAGTTCTAGGTGTGCTGGCGTTGTTCTGCTTGCTTGGAACATTGCGCCAGCATCACTCTCACTGGCCGTTCGTGTTCACCCTGGTGCTGGTATTTCTGGGTTACATCGCTCTGGCGTTCAGCATCTGGCCGAATATCGTCCCTCCATCCATCAGTTTGTGGGAGGCAGCATCGCCACCTTCCAGCCAGTTGTTCATTCTGATTGGTACCTTGTTCATCCTGCCGATCATCTTGATGTACACCTGCTGGAGCTACTACGTGTTCCGCGGAAAAGTGAGGATCGGCGATGGCTACCATTAATAGCGCAACACCTAGGGTCACTGAAAAAAACATCCCTTTTTACAAGCAAGTGGCCCAGTTAAGCCTGCTGTACTTAGGAGGACTGATCCTGCTGGCCGCCGCCACGGCACTGACGATGGAGTTAGCCCATGGAACGCTCTGAAGTATCGGTGACGCAAAGCCAGCCTGGCCCCTGGTACAAGCGGGTGTTTTGGCTGATTGCTATTTGGTTCGCCAGTGTGATCGCACTCGGCATCGTGGCCAGTTGTTTTCGCTGGTTGATGCATATGGCCGGAATGACCAGCCATTGATAATCAATTTCACACGATGAAAGTCCGGCGCTGACGTTGGCGCCGAATCTTTAACTAACTTTCAGCCAGTTGTTACTCGCGCATGGCGCTGGATCGAGGAGAGACAAATGTCAGTACGAACTGATAAATCGCATCCCGTTGAGTACAAGACGAAAAAAGGTTTCATTGTGCAAATTGGTTTCAGTTGGAGCCCGCCTCTCGATGTTCCTGTTGGGGCGACGCTCACCCTGGCAGGGTCAAATGCTGACAATCCGCTCATGGCCTTTGTAGAGGGCGATCATTGGGAGAGTTACGACCAGGCGTTTAAGGAGGCGCAAAAGGCAGCGGATCGCTGGGTGAACCTTTTGCCTCGATAGTTCCGAACCCGGTGTGAGGATGGTTAGGTACCGTCCTCCGTGACTGGACTCAGTTCAGACTGTGAATGGGCAACAACCGCGAAAAGGGATTGGTCACATAGGTGTTAGTCACTAACATTGTATTTAGGAGGTTGGCGCAGCTGGTGCGCTGATCCAAGGCGGATCCCATTTATCGTACATAGCTCAATTTCTGTTGGAGGTTCAATTATGCAGCTCGAACGCCTTTCACTTCTGCGGATTAAGGAGCGCGAAAAAGTAGGCCCGCACCTTACGTCTCAAGAGCAGTTGGGACTGAATGGGCGCATTGCCCTAGTAATCACCAACGCTGTTGGCACCATGTGGTGCGCCTATATTTTCGGGGGGATTGCTCTTATCAGTTTGCCCTCCGCCATCGAGGGTGGGATTTCGACTCTCATCGCCTGGATTGCTCAGACATTTCTACAACTGGTGCTGCTATCAGTGATCATGGTGGGCCAAAAGGTGGCAGCTGCTGCTTCAGACAAGCAGGCGCTACAGACCTATAAGGACGCTGAGGCGCTGTTGAAGATTCAGGATGAGATGCAGCGACTCATCGAGATCAATAACACGATGACCGAAGCAATTCATGCGGCCGTCATCGCAAAGGGTTCACCAGTAGTCCAATAGCTGGCTTCTGACCGTCCAGTAAGGAATTGAGTCGCTGTATCAGATGGTTCATAAGTTGACCATCACCTGGCAATTCATGAGCCATTCAGTATTCATTTTCTGATTAAGGAAGATTTTTAGACGTAGATCTCACCTGTAATATAACCGGGCCGTGCTGATATGGGTGTGTCATGCGAAGGGTGAGCCTTGACATGGCTGAAGGTAATCCCGGTTACCAAACAAATCTTTTCTGTTGGGCAGTCAAAGGGCGCGACGTTGATTGCCAATTACACCATTTAGGTGCGGCTGCTCACCAGTGGCGCTCGGTTAACCGGAGGTGGTAGTTGATGAGAGATGTGAAATATCGAAAAGCAAAGGGTTTGCTGGTGTATCAGAACGCCCTATTTGATTTATGCCCGGAGTTATTAACGCTTGATGACGCTCAGGGAGATAAATTGTTTCGCGATTTTATTCGTCACTTCAACTACAGTGTCTTGCTTTTTGATTGGGCGCAGCATCTTAAATTGTACCGTTGGCTAGAATACTCTTCCTACGCAGAGGCCTTAGGAAGTAAGCATTTAGAGGCGGTCATGGCTGCTGCAGTTTCGCTGTGGTGCGAAAAGGACATTAGCACGTACCCAGGTGTAGCTCTTGTGCATTGCAACAGTTCTACGATGATGCTGGGTTGGAAACCTGTCGGTATTCCTCGTCATTCAGGGATCGAGGTTCTGCCGAGTGAAATCCAGTTATCGTTGCCTAGTGATTTCGCGTTCTGTCATGTGTCTAATCAAGGCTATCCATTACCGCAGAACTTTAAAGCACTCCATTGATGCTCAAATTACCGATTGTAAAAATAACTCGAATATAAGGGAGTTTATTTGAAAAGTAGCGGAGGTCTTGCACGAATTTTCATCGTGTAAATTCGCGGTTTTGCATGTTATTCGCCGCAATGGCTAGCGGGTATCGGATGTTGCTTGGAAGCTCCATGTCAGCGTCATTGCATCGAATTCGTTGGGATCTTTCTTATACTTCTCGGCGATGTGAAGTGCGGATATATGCTGGCCGTGTACGATCTCGCTGTTACAGGGGCATTCCAATGGGTTTTTGTCTCTAGACCATACTCCGTCTGGCTGTCTGCGATAAAATCATAACTTGGTAAAGGCGGCGCCGTTCATCTCAAGCCCAGGATGTTTGACGGTCAATTCACAGACTTCAAAAAGATCGGGCTCGCGGCGCAGCACTCCGACACCTTTTTGATACTGCGGTAGATTTCCTAGCTGGGCGTGTTGAATCAGCGTATCGGCTTCAAAAGCCACCGTGCAATTATCATCGATCAGTTTGTCGATGTGGGAGGGAAGCGGAGTGGCGTGTTTTTATCGGCTGAGCCGTACAGCACTAGGTCGGGGATGCTTACTAAGATTCCTCCTTCGGCATGCCGTCAATGTAGCCTTGGGTCTAAAGGATCTTCCCCCCGCGATGATTCGATAGTCGACTTGTTGGGCTGCACAGCTAAAGCTACTTTGGCTATCGCTCCTTCGGGCTTAAGCCCGGCTCGACCCAAAGTCATCTCATGCCTTGCCCGGGCGGCTGCAATACGGCCATTACCCGTCATCGAGAGGTGTGTGCCAACCAAAGGGCTGACCCGTTTTTTCGAGCTCAGGGCGTGCGAATTCACAAGCTCGTATATTGCATCTGGGTGAGACCCAGAATACCGAAGGCGTTTCGTATATTTTCTTCTGTGGGCTCTTTGTCTCTTAGATATCGAATCGAGATTCCTAAGAAGCATGCCCATTGAGCGCCTTGCTTGAATGGCAGCCACCGTTTGTTTTTGGCCATCACTTCTAGGTACTGATTCACCAGAAGGTATTGCATCCCTCCGGCACTGTATTTGGCGTGCTCGAAAGCACGAACATAATGTGCGGAGGCCGCTTCGTAATCACCAGTCCGATAGCACGCGACCCCGCGCAGCCAATGGGCAATCCAAGGCAAGCGCGCGGCCACTTCAGCATAATCCGCTCTGTCGCAGAATCGATTTACATCGTTCAAGGTAGCTTGTGGATTTTTTTTGATCGCGAGAGCGCTTTCTACATAGGTGTCCAAATTTGCAGGTTTGCCCAGCTGCCAGCGTGAAATTATGTCTAGATGAAGTCTTGCGGCGTAGGCTCCATATCTAGCCTCCGTCCACACGATGACTGGTGCTGGCACACCTCCTTTTTCATCCATGTGCGGCCGCTGTAATTCTTTGGCCATGGTTCGTTTAGACTCGAAAAATGCCCAAAAACCAGGAGCCATCTTGATACCTAGATCCACCCTGGTCTGGGGCTTGCTATGCGGATCTTGCTTCAAGACTTCCTCTGCCAGATTGACCATGTACTCGTGGATCTCAGTGCTAATCCAGCCTGCGTAAAGCTGAATCTGGCCGATAACCTCTCGCAGGTACTCGTGCCCAAAAGCGTCTCGAATGTCTAACGCAATACATGTGGTCATTCGGGCGATGGTTGCGCACGTCACGATCGCCTTCTGAAGCTCGGGGTCTACAGGTTTACCCTCGGCAGCCTGAGCTTCGAAGGACTCATCAAGGTTTCTAACCAGTACGGGTAAAGACGGCGGTCGCTTCGCGCTCGTCCAGCTACGGGCGGCTTTTTCATTGCGCTTGAGCTTATGGGCCGGGTCATCGACCCCAACAGGGTAATGAAATGTCGCCAGACTCTTTCCGCACGATGCATGGGCCCATGCAAGCACCTTATCGAGTGGCGTCACCAGACTCTCACCAGTCTCTGTCGGCAAGAACCAAAACGGCTCTGGTGGCTGTGCTGATGCGTAGATATACCCTTGAAACCTTATCCACTCCCTAGCAAGGGATCGCACTGCCACGTCGATCCCGTGGGTAGTCAAAAAATAACGCACGGTATTGGCTTTTGTCATGAACGTGCCTTGCGTCTTGATCATCGTGGTGTACGACTCATAAAGATCACTAAGCAGCTCGCTCATCTGTGTAGCACGGAAAGGGCAGCGGATATAACGGCAGAGGGCATCGGCATGGAGCTGCAGGATTTCATCCATTGTTCGCTGCAGGTCGCAGTCTTCTTTGGCCAGTCGCTGCATACGCTTCTGGTAAGTTTTGGCCATGACTTCGTCAAACTCAGTCTTGTCCAATCGATCGCGAGCTTTTCTAGGCATGATTCCAGAAGCATCAACCAGATATTTCACCACATCGCCTAGCGTTGGTGAGGTGTAAAGTCTGTCCATCTTTTCGTCCTTGTGTGGGCGTCCTTGCCCGTTGAGAATTTACTTCTGGTTCGGGTTTAATTGCTTGCCGCGATTCCCATTTACGTGGTCATTTGTCTTGTTTGATCCCGTGGTACCTCGATTGGTATTCAGCGCGTCAGAGCGTTGATTTTGTTGCGTGTGGTGCTGAGGGTTCTTCTGGTTCATGTAACGATCTCCTGTGTTGGAGAGCGCAGGTTAACGAGCACCCCCTGGCCTCGCTATGTCGAAAATGGCGACGTGTTTTTTCCATGAGGGAAAGCAGTGGCTCGGCTGGAGACCATTTTGCGAGGAGGAGGCTATTGCACACACACTCCCGCATACGGCTTCTTACCCCCGTACCCCACCGACACCTACTGCCTGTGACCGATGCTCATTGATAGGATGGGCCAAACAGCAAAGGTAACGCATGGGTATCGACTCAGAGCCAATTTCAGAAGCAAGAAAAAGTTGTGCTGCCGGGTTTTCACCTCCACAAATGACCGAAATCGACCCAGGCCGGCCAGTCGTGGTGTCTATAAAATCAGGGTCAATTCAGTAAGTGCATCAAAGTGGCGGATCAGGCTTCGCACAGCCCTCCCTCTATCATACGTACGCAGCAGAGTTGTTAATCCGCAAATGAAGATAGTTACCAATAGGAGAATAAAATATCTAGTAGGCATAACCAAGTGAAAACCATTTCTGCGATCTTGCTCAGTTTGCCTCAGATAGGCGGGTTCTTTAGCTATCTCATAACATCCAAATGGATATCGATCATATAATGTCATGTTACCCCAGAAAAAGCTCTTGCCCATATACCAGCCATCGGACATAAAAAATCAGTGCAAGTGCCAATACGAAAGCGGCAGCCATCAATACTGCGCCTTCTCTGCGGATTTTATCTATCTCTATTTTGCTCTGGATATGAAGCTAGGTGCGATTCACCTCAATCCAACGATGCTATGACCATCAGTAATTAAGCATAGTTTGCTCACCCTTACTTTCTGATTAGTCATGGCATTTTCCTATTTAGATCAGAAGAGTTGCGCTCAGCCGTGAGTCGAAATCACACGATTACATACCTCGACGCAAAGTTCCTTCACGCGCTCTAGGGTGTTTTTGTTGATCGTGACTTGGCCGGCAGACTCATTCGCGTTCGAACCTACACCAGGAATCACCGCTGGTTGCTCATGGGGCTCAAACGCCCCACATAAGCTGCTACGCAGTTCTTTGCGAGGAAGCCAGTAGGACTTTGGGAACGAAAGGACAGAGACGGGTTCACGTCGGAACGCCAATACATCATGCATAGTGCCGTCGTTGTCAATGGCCTGGAACAGCAGTGTGCCTGTATTCGATTTACCGAGCGGCCGGAGCCCGTTTTCCTCAAGTATCGCGAATAGCTGGGCGAACCGGGCACCGCCCAGACCGCTTTTGAAGGACTCCACTGTCTTCGCCGTTACCGTATTAGTAGTCATTTCTGCTTTTCCTTTACCGATGCGCCCAAATCGGGCCGATATAACAAGTCTCTATTGCGGGTCTCAATGCTTCCTACCACCCACCATATTCCCACCACAAGGAAAACGAATTATTCTTTGCATCTTTCTCCCAAGGCATATTGAGGGGGTCAAGGTTGCTCTTTCTAAATATTTCACCCTTCCAAATTACAACATCTGGATCATCAGATACACTATCCATCCATCCGGACAAGAATTGCATCATATGGCACAGTTCATGGGCAATTATAAGCGGAACATCATCGCTACAATTGAATGCCATTCTAATCAGGAATATGCCGTGATCATCATTGCTCCTTTTCAATGATGCATTATTAACGGTGCCAGTCATATCGGCGAAGCCTAGCCGAACCTCGTTTAATTCACATCTTCTAACTTTGTCGTAAAAACGGAGAATCCTTTCCTCATAAAATGAAACGACGTCAAGGATCTTGGCGCAGTAACCCTGATCGCAAAACTTTCCTAGTTTTCCTTCGAACTCAATAAACTCTATATTCATGCTCCACTCCATATCGATGGAACGACTGAGGGAGATTAAACCAAACACCATTACTTGGCGGCGCTGACTTCCCAGATGGTCACTAGCATTGAGTGTAGACCGTCTCGTGCACTATCCCATTACCGGCCAGTCTGGCATCTACTCGGCTTTGTTCCTCAATCAATTCAGGTCGGGAGCATCACTCGCGAAACCGCAACGGCAAACTCCCCTCCCTTGGGGGCAGGCCAGGTAGATATCGCGTAACCGACCTGGTTATACACACAGGAATAAGAGCGAAAAGCTGACCTGACTAGCATTCTAGGCCGTGTCAATGGCTGCTTTTGGCTGCTTTTGGCTGTTTTCTGCCCTTCACGCACTGAGGAAGGGAGCCAGCTGCCTAAGCAGATGCGGATGCGGAAGCGAGCCGCCACGGCTAAGTGTGTTCCGGAACACACTTAAGCGGCAGCGCATAACGGCGTTTCGTTAAATGTCCCCTCACAAAAAAACCTTCTGTGGGCTTTTTTGCGCCTGCTGGACACCAGCCCCCCGGAGGCTGGCCTACCATTGCCATAGTGAGTGGTTTTACACGCACTCAGCCCTTGTCGTTCATTGCAAAAGGACTGCTTTTGAATGTCCGTGACCTACCTGCCGCTGGAAGCGTGGAACAAACACTGGATACTTGACGGCTCACGGGTGCGCTGTCGGTTGTGTGGCAGTGCCCAGGGCCTCACGGACGCTGGTGCTTTTAGTCATGCGCTCGGCTGTAAAGCGCGGAGCGTGAAAGCCCAATATCCCAGTCAGGAACTGGCTTCCATCCTGCACCAGAAAATTCAATCGGGGTTGTTCTGATGCACGCCGGGATTCAAGACGGGCGTGATAGGACGGGTTAACTGAAAGTTTGAAAGGAAATGGTGGATTCGATGCATGGTCAGCACATCTTCAAAACGCGCTTAATATTGTGAATGTTGAATAGGCGTGCTTGTTCAATATTTACTGAGTCTGAGTTCGGAAACCGATAAGTAAGAACTATTGCGACTGAGGGCCAATGGCAATTTTCAGGCGCCCATCCCGGTCAAGGTGGTAACGTTCTAGATCACGCGCCAGGATTAACTCGCCGGTGAAATATGCCGCTGCTTCCTCGCGGATATCTCCAATGAACGGGCTTCGCTCGGGATTGGATTGATAGCGTGCACTGAAGTGGGTAAGAACCAGGTTTGGAATGCGGGCCGACTCGGCAAAGCGCGCCACGTTGGCGGCACTGCTATGTCCATAAGTCTCGCGAGTACGATCGATTAGTGACTGAGTGAAGGTTGCCTCGTGCACAAGCACATCTGCACCAGAAACCACCTCGGCTAGCAGTTCGGGAGTATCGTTATCGCCACAGATGATGATGATGCGTTGACCGGGTCGCGCAGGACGTAAATATTGCTCCCCACGAAATAGACGTCCGGCATGCTCAACCTCACGTCCATGCGCCAACTCACCCCAAAGCGGGCCGCGAGGAATACCCTCGGCTTCCAGACGTTGCACATCCAGGCGCGGATCAGGATTTGATTCGGAAAATACAAAACCATGACAAGGCACGCGATGAGAGAGAGTAACGATGTTGACCTGAACATTGCCGTTTCGCCAGCCATTGAAGGTTTCTGTCGCATGCAAATGCAACTCGAAGGGCAGGCAGGACTTGCTGACGTTCAGGCTGAGGCGCACCCAGTCATGTAGCGCAATCGGCAACACTATGTCGAGCGGTTCGAGGCGCCCTGACATGCCGGAAGTGGCCAGCAGGCCGGGTAAGCCGAAGCAATGATCACCGTGTACATGCGTTATGAAGCACCCGCGAAGCTGTTGTAAAGACAACGGGGTACGTAGAAGTTGGTGCTGGGTGGCTTCACCGCAATCCACCAGATACCAACCCCTGCCTAAGGATTCGATCAGGGCGATGCCGCTCACGTTTCGATTTCGGCTCGGAACGGCTGATGAAGTACCAAGAAACATGAGATCCATGACCGATCCTTCATTCAGGCAGTTGATCTGAAAAGCAGTCAGCTTGCGAAGCTCTGAAAAAAATCATGTTTTTTTCCTCCCGCATGCCTTTTGACGCCCTCGATGTAAGTTTGGCTCTAATGAGCTTCGCTTGGTTCCTGATTGTGCAAGACTGTTTTTGGTTGTGTATTTGACCGGTCGATGCGACCGATCCTAGGAACGGCGTTGTGGCTGCATGGAAAATCCGCTTAAAAGGCTAGAAATGGTGTCCACTCAAATTTAAGTGGGCACCAGTTCTAGCCTTTAAGCGGGTATTTTATGCAGCCAACACGCCGTTCCTATTCCAAGTCCTTCAAGGCTCAGGTTATTCAAGAGTGCGGCCAGCCCGGCGCTTCGATTGCGAGCATCGCGCTCAGCCATAGCCTCAACGCAAACCTCGTCCACAAATGGATTCGGCTCCAAACGCAGAAAAGCACAGCGCTGCAACCTGCATTTATTCCCTTACCCATGCCGCTGGCCGGGGCAAACTTGCACCCAGCAGCATCCAATATCTGCGTTGAAATACAGCACCCGCGCGGCACCGTCAAAGTGAACTGGCCAACGGAAAATGCTGCTGCCTGCGCGACCTTTCTTCGAGACTTACTGCGATGATTCGCATCGACACCATCTGGCTCGCCACCGAGCCCATGGACATGCGAGCCGGCACTGAAACCGCGCTGGCACGGGTCGTGGCTGTGTTCGGTGCGGCGAAGCCGCACTGTGCTTATCTGTTCGCCAATCGCCGCGCCAATCGTATGAAAGTGTTGGTGCATGACGGTGTAGGGATTTGGCTTGCCGCTCGGCGCTTGAATCAAGGACGCTTCTTTTGGCCGGGCGTGCGGCACGGTTCTGAAGTCGAATTAGATGTAGAGCAACTTCAAGCCTTGGTGCTCGGTTTACCTTGGCAACGCGTCGGTTCCGGGGGAGCCATCACAGTGCTCTAACTCGTCTGCAATGGCGCGCTTGCCAGCGCAATTAGCCCATCAGTCTATCGCCGCCACTAATCCTCTCTGGCAAAATCGGCGGCATGACTTCGCATCCGAATCTCGATCAATTAATTCCTGAAGAACTGCGTGCATTGGCGGCGCAGTTGATCCAGCGCGTCCAGACGATGGACAAACAAATCACTCATCACAAGTCGGTCAACGAGAAGCTGGCCCACGAGATCGCGCTGCTCAAACGCTTCAAGTTTGCCAAGCGCAGCGAGCAGCTAAACCCAGATCAAGCCAGCTTGCTCGACGACTTAGTCGACACCGATATCGCCGCCATCGAAGCTGAGCTTGAAGCACTGCAACCTGAGCCCGTTGAAGGCAAAGTACGCCAGCAACCCAAGCGCGCTGCGCTACCGCCGCAATTCCCTCGCACGCTGATCCATCACGAACCGGAAAACAGCCACTGCCAATGCGGCTGCGCCCTCAAGCGTATCGGCGAAGATGCCAGCGAAAAGCTCGATTACACACCGGGCGTCTTCACTGTCGAGCGCCACATCCGTGGGAAATGGGCCTGTGAACATTGCGAAACGTTGATCCAGGCGCCGGTACCGGCGCACGTCATCGACAAAGGCATACCGACAGCGGGCCTGCTGGCCCACGTCATGGTGGCCAAGTTTGCCGATCATCTGCCGCTGTATCGGCAGGAGAGAATCTTCGGCCGTGCCGGACTGCCTATTGCTCGCTCGACCTTGGCGCAATGGGTGGGCAACTGCGGCGTGCAATTACAGCCGTTGGTTGATGCCCTGCGCGAAGCCGTGCTGGCGCACAGTGTCGTCCATGCCGACGAGACCCCGGTACAAATGCTGACGCCTGGCGCGAAGAAAACTCATCGCGCTTACGTCTGGGCCTACGCAACCAGCCAGTTTTCCGATATGGCGGCGGTCGTTTACGACTTCAGCCCGAGCCGCGCTGGCGAACATGCCCGAAACTTCCTAGGCAACTGGAACGGCAAGCTGGTCTGCGACGACTTCGCTGGCTACAAGGCAGGTTTTGAACTGGGCGTCACGGAGATCGGCTGTATGGCCCATGCACGTCGAAAATTCTTCGACTTGCACGCGACCAACAAGAGCCAGATCGCCGAAAAAGCGCTGTACTACATCGCGGCCTTGTACGAAGTGGAGAGAGAAATCCGCGAACTGGAGCCAGGTGACCGGCAGCGAATACGGCGAGAGAAAGCAGCGCCAATCATCGACGCACTTCATACTTGGATGATCGCCCAGAGGCAGCTTGTGCCGGAGGGATCGGCCATCGCCAAAGCCTTGGACTACAGCCTCAAACGTTGGATAGCGCTAACGCGCTATCTCGATGACGGCGTTGTGCCCATCGATAATAACTGGTGTGAGAATCAAATTCGGCCCTGGGCTCTTGGCCGCTCGAATTGGTTGTTCGCAGGCTCGCTACGCAGTGGCAAACGTGCGGCTGCAATCATGAGTTTGATCCAGTCGGCACGGCTCAATGGGCATGATCCGTATGCTTACTTGAAGGATGTGCTTACACGCCTGGCTACGCAGCGGGCGAGCGAGATTACTGAGCTTCTGCCGCATAAGTGGACGTCCATCTAATCGCTAAACGTATTACCGAACACCTTCCTCTTTTGCCAAATAGAGTAATGCAATGGAACGCGAAAAAATCGATGCAGCATTAAAGGAACATGTCATCCCGATCCTTCGTAGCATGGGGTTCAAGGGATCGCCTCCCCATTTTCGCCGCAATACAGGACAACAAATTGATCTGATCACGTTTCAATTTGATAGGCATGGAGGGGGATTCGCCATTGAGGTAGCTGTTAGCCCCGCAGAGGGAGTGACTATGTCTTGGGGTGAACAGATCCCGCCGGCAAAAGTGGTCGCGGCACACCTGCATCCGAATAAGCGTATTCGTTTAGGGGCGGTTATGGGAGGCGATCACTGGTTCAGATATGACAATAAAGGCAACAGTACTACTCGGTTCGCAGATACGGCCCGCGAGGTTCAGCCTTACCTGAGCGGCGAAGCATCTGACCACTGGGCCAAAGGCCCTCTCCCGGACACCAAAAGCTCGTAAATGCTCCACCGCAACCGTCAACAAGGGCGTCTTGCTCGCGCCATCGGCCTAAGATGATTCCGTCAAGACGTGTCTACCGGACGGTTACTAACCATAACCATAACCATAACCGTAACCACGACTCGGAAGGAGGCTCGCGAGATGGAAAGGCTGAAGGAGCAAAGTGGCGCATATCAATTCGTGGGAGTCACGCAGCCTCACAGACTAGGATGACTCGCTCCCCATCGATATCACGTCTTCCCGTGACTGATAGACCTACGCAGCGGGCAATGGGAGATGTCGCTAGTTCGGGCCAGCATGGCCCGGCTAAGCTTCAGGTTTTTCTCATGGAGGTATAGATGCTGTCATCGATCAAAGAGTACCTACCTGGCCCACCAACTCTTGGAAGCATTTGGTCAACCTTAGGACTGCCCTCGCGCGGCATACCACTTCATGACCTCATACACCTCGGTCTTCCTTTCGAGTATCTCAATCTGATAGCAAGCATTCTGCAGGTCGAGCGAAAGGTCATTTCTCAGGCCATCGGCGTATCCCCTGCATCAATGGTGCGTAGAGCAAAAACAGGCCGCTTGAACACCGTAGAAAGCGACCGCTTGGTGGATTGATTGCTGTCTTTGGGCAAGCTCTGTCCTTGTTCGAAGACGACGTTTCCACTGCGACGAAATGGATGTGCTCGCCGGTTCGTGGACTTGGTTCGAGGTGTCCAATCGACATGTTGTGCACGAGGGTGGAAACGAACGCTGTCCTCGATCTTATCGGTCGACTGGAGAGGGGAGTGCTCGTTTAAGTTTCGTCACGTGCCTCATTCAGCGGTAGCACCTGATGTTGATTGTTGTAATCGCTCATTCGGGCAAGGCACGGCTTGATGGTAGCGCTTTAGCTTCATCACGGAGCGGCGCTACAAGCGTAATCGACCCTCATGGGGTAGCCCCTCCAGCTAGCGTCAAATCCGCCAGAGCCGATGATTCAAAACCAGTTCGCATAACTGAAACATTGATGAAACATTCCGGCCATATGATTCGCGTCACCGAAACCTAGGAGGGTTGAAGATGAATCGGCCATCAAGAAGCATGCGCAAATTGCTAGACGCCGTTGCCACCAACAATGAGGCAGCGGCACTTGATGTGATGCGTGCCGCTGAGCAGCTCCAGGACGAGGTGTTGCGTCAACGATTGCTCAACCTGATTCACCGACTCAACCAGGACGCTATTGACTTGCGAGCGGCGCGTGACGATATCCAGGGCGGAGCCGTAAAGCTCGCGTGATCGGTCTCGGTGATCTCTCTTAGTCTGTATGCCGCACTGGTCTCTTGGGCCAAGGGCGTGTTGACCCGTCCCGAGCTATCCCGGTGGGTCAGCCGGGTAGTTGGGTCGACGTTCATCTGCTTCGGAGCAGCCATTCTGACCATGCGTCGACAGGCTGCATAAGAGGAGGGCGGCTAGGTACCGATTACCGCCAAAACATCACCACTGATTTGATGCAGAACCCGCCTCATTCAAGCCAGGATAATCATCGAGCGCACGGCTAGACTCACCATCGTCCATTGGCTCGCGCACTGATTTATGTATCACTCCGGCTTCAGCATCCGCACGCATCTGATCGAGCTCCCTGTGAAATGCCTTGTCCTGAACCGTGGGCTTACTGGTGTATGGCTTTCGTTCGGGTTCAGGCTGTGCTGCATAAGTCGTTACCGCGTCAGGGTCATGCTGTAGCTTTTCTTGAACTTGCAATTCCAGCATCGCTCGTAGCGCGTCTTTGTCGGGCCGAGTCAGCAATTTGTCACTCCTATTAGGAAACCAGGCATCCAGTAATCGACTGGGCCAGTGGCCGGTTGGGGAACATCCGATCGATCGTGTTGAAAATTTGAGCTGCAGATACAGCGACAGGATTTCAGATCGAAGAGAAGAGGCGAATCATCAATTTCTTCCAACGCGGTGATCGTGTCAAATTGGGTACATGCTTGGGATGATTCCGTAATCGACAGGAACACAGGCAGTGAGAGAGTACAAAGCTACGATCCCTTTTCGATTTCCAGCACGCTGATCATTGGTGTTGGCCTCTACGTGGGTATCCATGTCTGGATCGGCTTGAACGCATAACGGCAATGTGAAGTTCGGTCTATAGCTAGTTCAACAGGGAGTAGGCATACATTATGTATGGTCTCTTGGTGTGCGTAAGGATATGCTGCGCGCGACTTCATATATGCCAATAAAAACCAACCACAGTGACGTTATGAGCCAATCAGAGACACGTGCGACTGCCTTAACGCTGTATCCAGAGGACTCCCGCGAGGCGGCGGCTCTACTGAAGCAGGCCGTACCACTGATGGTGCGTCACAACATTCCACCAAATCCCGTTCACTACGCTCTCTGGTACACCTACAGCAAAGGTCAGGAGCCAGAGCTTAATCGCCATCTGGACAGAGTGGTCAAAGACTTCGACTGTTTCCCTCCCGAATCTGCTACGAAGCTTTTTCGCGACTACATCATTCGTGACGAGTTGGAGGAGGCGCGCGCAGGGCAACAACAAGCGATCGATCTGGTTGACGATATGGAGCGTAATGTCTCGCGTAGCGTGAATGGCAGTTCCAACTTTCAAGCCAGTCTTGGCCACTGCATGGAAATGCTCGCGGAGCCGGTCGACCAGAGGTTGCCCGCCATTCTGAGCGAGCTGCAACAGAGCACCCAGGTCATGCAGGATCAGCAAGAGCTTTTCCTGTCCCAGTTGCACTCAGCGCAAAATGAAATCAAGAGTCTGAGAGACAAGCTCGAGCGAGCCCAACTGGCTGCATCTTTGGATGGTCTGACTAAGGTGTTGAACCGAGCTACCTTCACTCGCTTGCTGGAGCATGCATTG